>FLSG01585631.1_pt1 | contig 36583 bp, 32 predicted proteins | sample 1550511 | NCBI WGS metagenome assembly FLSG01 (sample SAMEA4031768, study PRJEB14383) | metagenome | biome: human; feature: oral; material: saliva | place: Philippines | collected 2014
TGATCAAGTAAATAAAATCATCTGTCTTTTATTACAGATTGATGGATAGGATCAAAAATGGAGGCAGCTAAATGGGAAGTAATCTGATTTTAGGAATCGTGATAGCGATCGTTGTGCTTGCAGCGGTTGTTTATGGTATAGGGTTTTTTATGCGCAAGAAAAATCAGGAGAAGTTAAAAGCTTTAGAAGACCGGAAAAAAGCGTTATTTGACTCGTCTATTAAAGAAGATATAGATGCTATAAAAAAAATGCATCTTGTAGGACAGAGCCAAAGTACTTTTAAAGAGTGGGAACAAAAGTGGGAGCAACTTTCTACTGACAAATTTGCAGAATTGGAAAGTCAAATTTTCGAGATCGAGAACTTGAATGAAGCCTTTCGTTTTGTAAAAGCGAAAGCAGCAGTAGAAAAAGCGCAAAAAACGATGGATGACATCGAAGAAGAAATAGGAAAAGTCCGTCAAGGTTTTAAAGAATTACGTGAAAGCGAAGAGCGCAATTCATTGAAAGTCCAACAAGCAATGGATGTTTATGAAGAAATGAAACAAGCGCTAAGAGACAATGGGGATCAGTTTGGACCTGCTTTTGCTGAAGTGCAAAAACAAGTAAAAAGTGTAGAAAGTGAATTTACACAGTTTATTACATTAAATACTTCTGGTGATCCAGTAGAAGCTCGAGATATTCTAGAGTCAGCTGAAAAGCATACTTTCGAACTAGAAGAACTAATGAGAAAAATTCCTGATGAATATGAAAAGCTGCATAAAACATTCCCTGAACAATTAGAAGAAATCGAAGAAGGATATCAAACATTAATGGAGCAAGAATATGTGCTTCCTGTAGGAAACTTTGCACAAGATATCCAGCAAGTGCATCATCGCGTTGAGAATTCATTAGAAGATTTAGAAAAAGTCGAAATTTCAACCGTAGAAGCTGCAAACATTGAAACGGCCGATCAAATTGACCAATTATACGACGTGATGGAACGTGAGATCGAAGCTAAAAATTATGTCACAAAAAATCGTAAAGCAGTTGCGGATTACATTCAACATGCGACAAGTAATAATCGTCAACTATTGATTGAACTTGATCATACTTCGCAGACTTATACATTGAACCATAATGAACTAGCACGAGTACGTGGTTTCCAAACAGAAATTGAAGAAGTTTCTCGTCGGAATGACTCAGTGGATCCTCAGCTTGAAGCGCATGAGATTCCTTATTCTGAAGCCCAAAGCTTTTATAAAGAAGCGTACAGGATTTTGGATGGGGTCGAAAGTGAACAAGTTGAGATCGATCAAGCGATCCGAGAATTACGTAAGGGTGAGAAAGTTGCGCAACAACAAGCAGAAGACCTTGAGTTTGATTTACGTAACTTGAAGCGCTTGGTAGAAAAACAACGCTTGCCTGGTTTGCCAGGTGATTATCTTAACTATTTCTATGGTGTAACTGACCGATTAGAAGAATTAGATGATTCATTGAACCAAGTCCGAGTGGACATGGATGAAGTCAACGAGATGGTTGCCCTTTGTAAAGAAGATCTGAGTGTTTTAACAGAAAAAACGCATGATATGATTGATGAGGCTGCTTTAACTGAACAAATGATGCAGCATGCTAATCGCTATCGTCATTCTCATGCTGAAGTGAAAGCTTCGATTGAACGTGCTTTTGATCTGTTTTATTATGAATATCGCTACAAAGATGCTTTAGATGAGATCGGTACAGCACTGGAACGAGTTGAACCAGGAGCTTTTAAGCGGATTGAAGACTTTTACTACGAAAATCGAGAAGAAATAGTTTAAAAAGCTGGATTTTGAACTTCTTTAAGTTCATACCAGCTTTTTTGCTGTGAATCACTACGATTCAGCGACCAAAGGAAGCTGAGAGTAGCTCCTTCAAGGACTTAGCGACTTGTCGCTTAGACCTTGATGAGATCTAAGCGTAAGCGAAGTGATGAACAGTACTAGGGCGAGCGCAAGCGATTCATAGTGGTCAAATTATCCGAATCACTGAAATTTAGCGGTTGTTAAAGGTTGGCGAAACTAAACTTAGTTAGCGAAATTTTTTGTAAAAGTTGAGTTTTCTGGAATACTTTGCTATACTGAAAGTGAAGAGAGGACGTATTACTAATACGTCCTCCAACAGCACCGTTTACAACGGTAGCAAAATTTAGTTATTTATTAAAAATAACCGTTACTCGCCAAAGTATGACGGTTATTTTTTTTGGCTGTTTTTTATCAGCTCAACAACTAGCGCAATTAAGGCAACGGTAAAAGTACCGAAAGCTAACACCAGTTGTAAAGCGTCTGAAACAGACACCTAGGCGTCTCCTTTCTAAAGGTTTTGATAGTACGATCATACGCACCACCTCCCATTCATAAGGATAGCCACCGTCATAAACTTTACTGTTATAAATATAATAACACACAAAATGTTTTTTCACCCATTAAAATTATTGAACTTCTAAATTTTTTTGCTATGCTATAAAAAAACGCCGCACTTATAAGTGTCTTAGAGTGGTCACTATACAAATGGGTTTTGAATTATTACCATTTATGCCTTAGACTACTAAAATAGTCAAACAAACGTTCAACTTGAAAGCAAGCCTAGTTGTGGATATAATGAAACAGTATTTTTATAGAGAGGATCTTATATAAATGATCTATTTTGATAATAGTGCAACAACGGCAATTTTGCCTGAAAGTTTAGATACATATGTAAAAACCAGTAAACGAGTATTTGGCAATCCTTCAAGTTTACATTATCTTGGCACACAAGCGGATCGCTTGTTAACGCAAGCTAGAAAACAAATTGCGGATATGCTGCAGGTTTCTTCTGAAGAGATTGTTTTTACCAGCGGAGGAACAGAGGGTGATAACTGGGTGTTAAAAGGGACTGCTTTTGAAAAACAACCTTATGGAAAACATCTAATTATATCAAGTATTGAACATCCTGCTGTGAAAAAAACAGCTGAACAATTGGCTGATTTTGGTTTTGAAATTGACCAAGCACCGGTAACTTCAGAAGGCTTTGTAGATGTCAAACAACTGGCTGAACTCATTAGAGAAGATACTGTTTTAGTTTCTGTAATGGCAGTTAATAATGAAGTAGGCACAATCCAACCTATTAAAGAAATTAGTGAACTACTGGAAAACTATCCGAAAATCCATTTTCACGTGGATGCTGTTCAAGCAATTACTAAAGTTGATACAGATGAATGGCTGACGCCACGCGTTGATTTTGCTAGTTTTTCTGCTCATAAGTTTCATGGACCACGTGGTGTAGGTTTTATTTATTGGAAAAAAGGACGACGCATGCAAGCATTAATGACAGGTGGTGGCCAAGAAAAAGAACAGCGTAGTGGCACAGAAAATGTACCGGCTATTGTAGCTATGGCTAGGGCTTTACGAGTTGTTTTTGAAAAAAAAGCACAACGTCCCGACCACTTAGCCAATTTAAAAAGAGCGCTTATAGACGGATTGCGTTCTTATAATAAAGTGACAATTTTTTCGCCCGAGGAAAACGGCGCTCCCCATATTTTATGTATAGCATTAAAGGGTATCCGTGGAGAAGTACTCGTTCATGCCCTAGAGGAAAAAGAGATCATCGTATCGACTACAAGTGCTTGTTCAAGTAAAAAAAATACAGAGTCAAGCACGCTCGCGGCGATGAATGTTTCCAGTGATTTGGCGACTTGTGCGATTCGGATCAGTTTAGATGAAAGTAATACGATGGCAGAAATTGAACAGTTTATGATTGTATTTGAGCAATTGTATCAAAAGTTTTCAAAAGTTAATTAAGAGGTGTTTTTGTGAAATATTCAGAAATAATGGTTCGTTATGGCGAACTATCGACAAAAGGAAAGAATCGACGTTCATTTATTATGCGACTGGCTAAAAATGTACGACAAGCCTTGGTTGATTTTCCTCGATTAAAAATTCATGCAGATCGTGACCGAATGCATTTAGTTTTAAATGGGGAAGACAGCGATTTGATTATTCCTAAATTAAAAATGGTGTTTGGTATTCAAGGATTTTCGCCGAGTATACGAGTAGAAAAAGATATTGAGCAAATTAAAAAATGTGCCCAAGAAATGGTCAGTGAAATTTATACAGGAAAAGAAAGTTTTAAAGTAACTGCTAAACGTAGTGATCATACATTTGAGCAAACGAGTAATGAATTGAATGTTACAGTAGGTGATGCAGTTATTGAACAGTTTCCTGAGATTAAAGTACAAATGAAAAAACCAGATATTAATCTACGGGTAGAAATTCGTAGTAACGGTGCCTTTTTGTCTCATGAAACAATTCTAGGTGCAGCTGGCTTACCTGTTGGTACAAGCGGCAAGGGGATGCTGATGCTTTCAGGGGGGATTGATTCTCCGGTAGCAGGTTACATGGCCATGAAGCGGGGCGTGGAAATTGAAGCAGTTCATTTTGCTAGTCCTCCTTATACCAGTGAACAGGCTTTACAAAAAGCCAAAGACCTAACAGCAAAAATTACCCCTTATGTGGGACAGATTCAATTTATTGAAGTGCCTTTTACTGAAGTTCAAGAGGAAATCAAAAATCGAGTACCTCAAGGATACTGGATGACGATCACTCGACGAATGATGTTGCGTTTAACAGATAGTATTCGCCAATTACGACGCGGATTAGTGATATTAAATGGAGAGTCTTTGGGACAAGTGGCTTCTCAGACTTTACAGAGTATGGTCGCTATTAATGAAGTTACTAATACGCCGATTATTCGTCCTGTAGCGACAATGGACAAACTTGAAATCATTGATACTGCACAAAAGATTGATACTTTTGACCTGTCGATCCAACCATTTGAGGACTGTTGTACTATTTTTGCGCCACCTCAACCTAAAACGAAGCCACATTTAGATAAAGTTCATCAATATGAAGAAAGACTAGATATTGAAGGACTCGTTGAACGAGCTTTGGCAAATATTAAAGTAGAAGAAATTGTGCCAGAAAGTACACAAGAACAAGAAGACGAATTTGCCGAGTTATTATAAAGCTAGAAAAAGAGTAAATTTATCCTTCAGTGGATGAGTTTACTCTCTTTTTTAGTGAATGAGGATAATAAAGTAGAATTTCCAGACCTAAGTCTAGCAAAGAAAGGGCTAAACTGTGCCCTTTTGTCCCCACACCAAGCCGAAAAGGGGCCATAAGAGCAGTGCTTGTCCCAGAGTTATCTCAAGAAGAGGCCAACAGTTAGGTTATTGTACCCAAGTGCAGCTAAGTAGGGACCAACTATTTGATATTTGTCCCAAGATCAGGCAGAATGAGGACCACAGTTTCGAGTTTTGTCCCAAAGTTACCAAACAAAAATGGGTCTACAAAAAAGTCTTTCATCCTAAATTTTAAAAGCCAGTCAGTTGAATATCTTTTTTAATAAGACATCAGAGAAACCTTCACTTTATCTTATATTATGAAAAAATGTGAAATTTGTTCTAATAAAAAGTGTACTATTGCTAAAAGACGGGAAGAGTGATACACTTTTATGTGAACGAATTAACAAGGAGGCTAGCAAGTGAAAGATTATAATAAGGAAAAAATACCGCGCGCTACAGCTAAAAGGCTACCGTTGTATTTACGGAACCTGACAATTTTAGATACAAAAGGTATGACACGAATTAAATCAAAACAACTTTCTGAAATCACACAGGTTCCTGCTGCTACGATACGCCGTGATTTTTCTTATTTAGGTGAACTTGGTCGTAGTGGTTATGGTTATGATGTTAGTTATTTGATTAAAGTCTTTAGTGATATTTTAGATAGCGAGGAAAAAAGTAGTGTAGCTATCATTGGCTTTGGTAACTTGGGTAAGGCGTTAGCCAATAATAATTTTCGACGTAATAAAAATCTTACTATTTCTTGTGTATTTGATACAGATCCAGAAATTATTGGTAAAACGATCGCAGGTTTTTATGTTTATAGCATGGATGATTTTAAACAAATCGCTCAAGAAAAAAATATTAGAGTTGTGATATCGACTGTGCCCAGTGAAAATGCGCAACAAGCCATTGACGTAGTTGTTGAAAGCGGAATTACTGCAATATTAAATTTTGCACCTGATCGTGTGGAGATACCAAATCATGTTAGTATACGCTATATTGATTTAACAACTGAACTGCTAACGCTACTCTTTTTTGATCGTCATTATAAGGACTCAGCTTCAGTTGTTACTTCATAAGCATATTTTTTTATAAATTTTTCTGACTACTTTATACTAACAGTATGTTAAAAACTTTTGTAAGTTTTTAAACGTTATTTCTAGTGATAAATAGTTAAGGAGAGAAAATTATGATTATTACACGTAAAGGCGAAGAATTAGAAGTACCTGGTCAACAACCAGCAGTTGGTGAAAAAGCAGCTTCCTTTTCCTTGAAAGATTTACAAGATCGTACGTATACTTTGGCAGATTTCGATAATGGAAAACCTACAATTTTGAGTGTTGTTCCTGATATCAATACCCGCGTATGCGCCCTACAGACTAAACGTTTTAATCAAGAAGCTAGCCAACTTGAAGATGTTAATTTTGTTACGATCTCAAACAATACAAAAGAAGACCAAGCTAAGTGGTGTGGCCAAGAAGGCGTGGACATGATTATGTTACACGACCCAGAAAATACTTTTGGTAAAACATATAATCTTTATATTCCAGAAGCAGATAAGTTTACTCGAAGTATCTTTGTGCTTGACCAAAATGGCACGATTACTTATGAAGAGTTTGTACCGGAAATGTCTGATGAACCTGATTATCAAAAAGCTTTAAAAGAGGCAAAAGCCTTAATTTAAGTTGACTTTGAAAAATGCGCATTGTAAAATAAAGCGGACGAGAATCAAGAGGAGTAACTGAATGAATTGTTTTTAGAGAGAAAATTCCAGGCTGTAAAATTTTCAACAATAAGCAGTGAAGGTAGCTTGATAGTCTTTGGTTTGAAAAAGTAGAGCCAAACGAGTCGTGATCGTTAATTCACTTAGAAGCGGCAGTACATAAAGACTGCAAATTAGGTGGTACCGCGTAAAAAGCGCCCTAAGATGTATATACATCTTAGGGCTTTTTGTGTGAATCATTACGATTCAGCAAAAAACCTGAGCGTGTCTAAAGAAATGTAAAATACGATTTTATTATGCAAGGAGGAAGTAAAATGTCAGAAAATCAGTTATCAAAAAAATACGCACCGCAAGAAGTTGAAAGCGGTCGTTATCAAGAATGGCTAAAACAGGACTTATTTAAACCAAACGGTGATCAAAAAGCAAAGCCTTATTCAGTGGTTATCCCACCGCCTAATGTTACTGGAAAATTACATTTGGGCCATGCTTGGGATACAACTTTACAAGATATTATTATCCGACAAAAGCGCATGCAAGGCTTTGATACTTTATGGCTTCCAGGAATGGACCATGCTGGGATTGCGACCCAATCTAAAGTGGAAGCGCAATTAAAAGAACAAGGGGTTTCTCGTCACGATTTAGGACGAGAAAAATTTATTGAACAAGTTTGGGATTGGAAAGAAGAATATGCCCAACATATCAGAGAACAATGGGCAAAATTAGGCCTATCTCTTGATTATGAGCATGAACGCTTTACCTTGGATGATGGATTGTCAGAAGCGGTACGAACAGTATTTGTGAAATTATATGAAAAAGGTCTTATATATCGAGGCGAATACATCATTAATTGGGACCCGCAAGCTCAAACCGCTTTATCGGATATTGAAGTTATTCATAAAGAGGATGAAGGTGCCTTTTATCATATGACTTATCCTTTAACAGATGGTTCAGGGGTGGTAGAAATTGCTACAACCCGGCCTGAAACTATGCTTGGGGATACGGCGGTAGCTGTGCATCCAAAAGATGAACGTTATCAAGAATTGATAGGAAAAACGGCTATTTTACCTTTGATGGACAGAGAAATTCCAATTGTAGCCGATGAATATGTTGACCGTGAATTTGGAACAGGTGTAGTAAAAATTACGCCTGCCCATGACCCTAATGACTTTGAAGTGGGTAATCGACATGATTTACCACGAGTAAATGTGATGAATGATGACGGAACAATGAATGAAAGCGCCGGTAAGTATGCTGGAATGGATCGTTTTGAAGCTAGAAAAGCTATTGTTTCAGATTTGGAGCAATTAGGACGTTTAAACAAAGTAGAAAAAATGGTTCATAGTGTGGGGCATTCTGAACGTAGCGATGCAGTGGTAGAACCTCGTTTATCTAAGCAATGGTTTGTAAAGATGAAACCTTTAGCACAACAATCAATTGAAAATCAAGCAACAGATGATGCGGTAAACTTTTATCCGCCACGCTTTAACCAGACCTTCTTACGTTGGATGGAAAATATCCATGACTGGGTAATTTCGCGTCAATTATGGTGGGGTCATCAAATTCCAGCTTGGTATCATAAAGAAACAGGAGAAGTATACGTAGGCATGCAAGCTCCTGAAGATAGCCAAAATTGGGTCCAAGACGAGGATGTTTTAGATACCTGGTTTAGTTCTGCCTTATGGCCATTTTCAACCCTAGGCTGGCCGGATACTGATAATGAAATGTATCAACGTTATTTCCCAACGAATACGCTAGTAACAGGTTATGATATTATTTCCTTTTGGGTTAGCCGTATGATTTTCCAAAGCTTAGAATTTACTAATGAACGTCCATTTGAAAATGTTTTGATTCATGGTCTGATTCGCGATGCAGAAGGTCGCAAGATGAGTAAATCACTAGGAAACGGCATTGATCCGATGGAAGTTATTGATCAATACGGCGCTGATGCACTGCGCTGGTTTTTATCAAATGGTTCTACTCCTGGACAAGATGTCCGCTTTAGTTATGAAAAAATGGATGCTGCTTGGAATTTCATTAATAAAATTTGGAATGCAGCTCGTTTTGTTTTAATGAATGTAGAGGAAATGACTGTAGAAGATATCGATCTTAGTGGGAAAAAATCAGTGGCGGATCGTTGGATTTTAACACGTCTAAACGAAACAGTAGAAAGAGTGACAGAATTATTTGATCGTTTCGAATTTGGAGAAGCGGGTCGCCAGCTATATAACTTTATCTGGGATGATTTTTGTGACTGGTATATCGAAATGAGTAAAGAAACACTTTACGGCTCTGATAAACAAGCACAACAAATGAACAAGAGCGTTCTTGTTTATACTTTAGACCAGATTTTGCGTTTATTACATCCGATTATGCCTTTTGTAACGGAAGAAATTTGGGAGAAGATACCACATGCTGGAACTTCACTTGTGATAGCATCATATCCAGAGGTTCATCCAGAATTTAATGATAAAGATGCAGCACAAGGCATGAATGTGTTAATGGAGTTGATCCGCTCAGTACGCAATATTCGTGCTGAAGTGAATACACCGATCTCCAAACCAATTACACTGCTTATTCAAACGAGTGATCAAGGAATTGAAACATTTCTAAAAGAAAATAAAAACTATATTGATCGCTTCTGTAATCCGGAAAAACTTGTCATCGATAGTAAATTAGAAGCACCTGAGTTGGCGATGACGGCTGTTCTGACTGGCGCAAATATTTATTTACCATTAGCTGGTTTAATTAATATTGACGAAGAGTTGAATCGTTTGGAAAAAGAATTGGAAAAATGGGATCAAGAAGTAGCGCGTGTGAAAAATAAATTGGCTAACGAACGCTTTGTTGCCAACGCACCTGCAGAGGTAGTTCAAAGTGAACGCGACAAACAAACAGATTACTTGGAAAAACAACAAACAGTAAAAGAACGGATTGAACAATTACAAAAAATCAATCAATAAATTGCTAGCTACTTTTTTGGATCGTGTATCATAGTATGTGTTGAGTCGATTTGTTATAATAACTTTTGAGGTGAAATATCGTGATAAAAACAGCAGAAGAAGCGATCCAGTTTATCGAAAGTCGACGAAAATTTGGTTCAAAACCAGGTTTGCAACGCATTAGTGCCTTGTTAGATGCGTTAGATCATCCAGAAAAAGATCTTTCAATTGTTAACATTGCTGGAACAAATGGGAAAGGTTCTACCGTTAGTTTTTTATCTGCCATGCTGCAGGAAACAGGATGGTCAATTGGGACCTTTACCTCACCTTATATTGAAGAACTTAATGAACGAATCGCTATTAATAGTCAGTCCATTTCTGATGATGCATTAACAAGTATTGTAGCAAAAATACAACCTATTATTGATTCAGCCGATACTGCTAGCGATCTTTTTGAGATAACTGAATTTGAAGTATTGACTGCTGCTGCCTTTCTTTATTTTAAAGAGCAAGGTCCTGATATGGTAGTGCTGGAAGTTGGTTTGGGTGGTTTGTATGATAGTACGAACATTGTTTCTCCTTTGCTTACAGCTATCACTACTATCGGGATGGACCATGAGCAAGTATTAGGCGATACTATTGAAAAAATTGCTGCTCAAAAAGCAGGAATTATCAAAAATGGGGTGCCTGTTGTGACTGGAAAAATTCCTCCTGAGGCGCTCAAAGTCATCGAAGAAAGGGCTGAAAAACAGCAAGCTAAAGTTTATCATTTTAATGTGGACTACCATATTGACTATAAAGGACCACATGCTGATTGGGGAGAGCAATTCGACTTTTATAATGAAGAGGGGAAGATTCCTAAACTAACCACTTCTTTGCTCGGAAAACATCAGACTGAAAATGCGGCTGTGGCTGTCCAACTTTTCTACCTGGTCTGCCGATTAAAAAAAATTCCATTTGAAAAAAAAGATGTCAAAAATGGTTTATTAAAAACAACTTGGCCAGCTAGAATGGAAAGAATCAGCCAAGAGCCTTTGATTATATTAGATGGTGCGCACAATGAACAAGGGATCAAGCGGTTAGCAGAAAACATCAATAATGAGTTTAAAAATCGCCATATTTATGTGATTTTTTCGGCTTTAGAAAGAAAAAATGTTGAAGGAATGCTTGAGCAACTATTGGAGATTTCCAATGCGGAAATTTATCTGACAAATTTTGATTACGCAGGTGCTATGCATTTAGAGAAAAATTATCAACGAATAGATGAAGATCGAATCAATATCGTGTCTTTATGGCATTTTGGTTTAGCGAATATTTTAGAAAAAATTTCCGATGATGACATGATTTTAGTAACAGGTTCTCTTTATTTTGTAGCAGAGGTACGTAAATTAATTAAAGATCTTATTTCTTAATCAGGAGGAGACAATGCAGAATATACAAGGGATTATTTTTGACATGGATGGATTGATGTTTGATACTGAGAGCCTTTATTATAGGGCGACACAAGAAGTTGCAGATAGAATGGGTTTTTCTTATGACTTTGCCACTTATGAGAAATATATAGGGATTTCTGATGAAGAAGTTTGGCAAGCTTATCATGAAATGTATGATTCGCTTTTTGGTCAACAAACAGTCAATACTTTTATCAACCGTTCTTTTGATCGGGCAGTGGAGTTATTTGAATCAGGTGCTGCTGAAGTAAAACCTGGGCTAAAAGAATTATTAGCTTATTTGCAAGAAGAAAATATTAAACGTTGCGTCGCTTCTAGTAATCAGCGTAGAATCATCAATATTCTTTTAGAAAAGAACAATTTGTCAGAAGAATTTTCTCATATTGTTTCCTTTGAGGATGTCACAAAAGCTAAACCCGATCCTGAAATTTTTGAAATAGCGGCTGATCGTTTCGGCTTGCCTAAAAAGGATTTACTTATCTTAGAAGATTCGAAAAATGGTATATTAGCAGCTGATCAGGCAGGTATTGATGTGATAATGGTACCTGATTTGATAAAACCTACTCCTGCAGTTGAAGAGAAAACGCTGGCCATTTTACCTACATTAAATGAAGTTTCGTCAATTTTAGAAAAGTAAATGGAACCTTTTTGCGTACTTATTAGTATAAGACGCAAGGAGGTTTTTTTATGGAAAAAAATAAGGTCCCTTTAAGTTCACTTCCCCGTGAACGATTATTGGAATATGGTGTACAGGCACTTTCTAATCAAGAACTATTGGCTATTTTGTTACGAACAGGCTCGAAGAAATATAGTGTAATGGAACTTTCTGCTAGAGTCTTAACATTGTTTCCCAGTTTATATGAATTAAAAAATGCTAGTTTAACTGAGTTACAACAAATCTCAGGAGTAGGGCAAATTAAAGCAATTGAATTAAAGGCGATGATGGAGTTAGGCTGTCGCATTCAACGTGCAAATCAACCAAAGCTTGGTAAAGTAGTGACAAGTTTTGATTTGGCCCATCAATTAATGTCTGAGATGAAAGATTTTTCGCAAGAACATTTGATTTGTTTATATTTGAATACCAAAAATGAAGTTATTTTTCGTAAAACTTTGTTTGTAGGCTCAGTTAACCAAAGTGTCGCACATCCACGGGAGATTTTTCGGGAGGCGGTTCGCTGTAGTGCAGCACGCATAATATGCTCGCATAATCATCCCAGTGGTGATCCATCGCCTTCGGAAAATGACCGTCAATTTACCCAACGTTTAAAACAATGTGGAGAAATGATGGGCATTGAAATTTTAGACCATTTAATTATTGGTAGTGAGGAATATATCAGTTTAAGAGAAGAAGGATTTTGGAATTAATCAATTCGCAGTAATTTTTACTTGCAAAAAAACAGCTACGAGAGTAGAATAGTGTTTGTAATTTTGTTTGGAAAATGGAAGTGGCACTCAGTTACCTGTCTCTAACGTAGTACGAGCAATGTTACAATTTTATAAAGTGCTAACGCACGAGGAGGAAACTTGAATGGAACAAGGTACAGTAAAATGGTTTAACGCAGAAAAAGGTTACGGGTTTATCTCTCGTGAAGACGGAAGTGACGTGTTTGTCCACTTTTCAGCAATTCAAGAAGAAGGCTTCAAAACTTTAGAAGAAGGACAATCTGTGTCATTTGACGTTGAAGAATCAGATCGTGGTCCTCAAGCTGTTAATGTTGTAAAAGTATAGTTAAAAACTAGCAATACTTGAAAAACCAAATTCACAAAAAAAGGCGTTCGTAATGAAAGTTATGAACGTCTTTTTTTTTACGAAAAATAGTATAAAAAAGAAAAACAATGTTGAACAAGCAGAATTAGGCCATAGAAATAAGAAATCTATGTTGAATGAGTGGAAATGGGACATAGAAACGAGAAAACAATGTTGAACAAGCAGAGATAGCGCATAGAAACGAGAAAACAATGTTGAACAAGCAGAGATAGCGCATAGAAATGAGAAAACAATGTTGGATGAGTAGAGATAGGACATAGAAATGGGAAAACAATGCTGAATGAGCGAAGATAGCGCATAGAAATGAAAACAATGTTGAATGAACAGAAATACCTCATAGCAAATTAAAACTGGTGTTGAATAAATAGAAAAAGCAGCCATTTTTCAGGCTGCTTTTTCTATTTATTATCTGGTGTCATAATCATAGATAAAATCATTGGATGACGCTGTGTTTGTTCGACAAGGAATGGTTGTAACGCTTGGCTCATTGCTTCTCTTAATTTATATTCACTGGCGTCCTGTTGATTGAGTGCATCACGTAATGCATTATAAAGGATATTTTGTCCTTTTTTAATCAACTCACCCGATTCACGCATATAAACAAATCCACGGGATAAAATATCCGGTCCTGCTAAGATTTCCTTTTTACTTTTATCGATAGTTGCTACAGCGATCACTAAACCTTCTTCAGAAAGGATGCGACGATCTTTTAAAACGATATTTCCGATATCACCAATACCGCTACCATCGATATAAGTGTCGTCCGCGTTAAAGTGACCGCAAGGACGAGCTGAATCTTGGGTTAAAGCCAGCATATCGCCGTTTTCCATCAAAAAGCAATTTTCTTTAGGAATTCCAGTGTTCTCAGCTAATTGGCTGTGAATTTTCAACATACGAAATTCGCCATGAATCGGCATGAAATATTTAGGTTTCATCAAGCGTAACATCAATTTTTGTTCTTCTTGGCCACCGTGACCAGAAGTATGGATGTTGTTGATCTTACCATGAATGACTTCAGCGCCTGATTCTAATAAGGAGTTGATCAAGCGATTTACGCTAGTCGTATTTCCCGGAATTGGTGAACTAGAAAAGATCACAGTATCGTCTGGCTGAATTTGGATTTGTCGGTGGGTTCCATTGGCGATCCGACTTAAAGCTGCCATCGGTTCACCTTGAGAACCGGTACATAAAATCATTGTTTTATCTGCCGGCAAAGAGTTCAACTCGCGTGAATCAACAAATGTTCCATCTGGGACATTGATGTAGCCAAGGCGTTGTCCATTGGCAATCGCATTTTCCATACTGCGACCAAAAACGGCAATTTTACGTCCGTAAGCAACGGCAGCTTCTGCAGCTTGTTGCAAACGGAAAATATTGGAAGCAAAACTAGCAAAAATAATCCGTCCTTCCACCTTTTCAAAAATTTTAAGGATAGAAGAACCAATCGTTTTTTCAGATTTAGTAAAAGTAGGAATTTCAGCGTTTGTACTATCTGATAGTAAACAAAGCACGCCTTCTTCGCCAACTTTTGCCATTTTATGAAGATTTGCTGGTTCGCCAACTGGTGTAAAGTCAAATTTAAAATCACCAGTTTCAACGATATTTCCTGACGGCGTCTTCACAACAATCCCTAAAGCATCCGGGATACTGTGGGTTGTTCTAAAGAAGCTAACAGAAGTTTTACGAAAACGGATCACAGTGTCTTCATTGATTTCATGAAGTTCTGCATCGCGCAATAGACCATGTTCGTCTAACTTATTTGTAATCAAAGCTAAAGCCAATGGTCCGGCATAAATAGGAATATTTACTTGTTTTAGTAAATAAGGAATTCCGCCAATATGATCTTCATGACCGTGAGTAACGACTAAAGCTTTTACTTTTTGGATGTTTTGAACAATGTAACTATAATCAGGAATCACATAGTCAATACCAAGTAATTCGTCTTCTGGAAACTTAATTCCTGCATCAATTAAGACGATTTCATCTTGGAATTGTACCCCATAACAGTTCTTCCCGATTTCACCTAATCCGCCAACAGCGAAAACGCCTGTTTCGTTGTTTTTTAGCGATAGTTTCATGTTAAAACTCCGTTATATGGAAATCAGGTTGTTCTTTTTCATATTCTAAGTGATTTCCAGTTAATTCTTGTATATATTCGATATTATATGGGGTATTTTCTTCGACGATGTGACGAGCAGTCACTACATCGTCTACGTCCACGTATAAAGAGTGTGTTTGTTCCCTTTTAGGGTTACGTTCTTTTGTTTCTTGATAATAAACTTTGTAGATCATATATGTTCTCCTTTATTGCATCTTTATTTATTTGACTTTTTTACTTAAATTTATAAGTAGAGATTGATCCAAAATGAATCCGTTTTTGGCAACTTAAATTTCTATAATTGTTGAAAGCAAATAACAATTATGTCTTTTCAGTTATAACCAATTATCCATTGACAGTTTATCACACAAATAAAAATAAGTATAGAAATGCGCCGTAAAAACAAGAAAATTACATGAAAATATAAAGTCCCCTATGAAGAAAAGGCTGGTGTGTTTTTATATGAAAAAAGGATTGAAAAAACTTGTTAAAAACGATTCTCATTTTCTTTACTTTTTTCATATCTATATGCTATCTTTAAAGTAATTGCACAAGAAAAGGAGGGATAAATTTGAAATTAATGTTGCATTATACTTTGAAAAACAAAGGATTATTATTCTTTAATTTCATTTGTGTTTTCGGGTTTATTATTATTGAACTAGGATTACCTACATTATTAAGTCAAATGATCGATGTGGGAGTCGCCAATAATGATGATGCGTATATTAAAAAAATAGGCTTAGTCATGTTAGCAGTGGTCGTTGTTGGTGTATTAATGAATATCTCTTTGGGTTTTTTCATGTCCCGTATCACTACTAATGTAACAGCCTCCATTCGTCAAGATCTTTTTGAGAAAATACAACAATATTCTCATAATGAATATGAACAACTAGGTGTTCCATCATTGATTACTCGTGTAACGAATGATGCTTATCAAATTATGTTGTTTATGCAAAACCTTTTGCGGACTGGCTTTATGACACCGATGATGTTTATTGCAAGTCTGGTTATGGTTATACGAACGAGTGCAAGTTTAGGCGCTTATGTCTTGGCGGCATTGCCATTCTTGTTGATCGGTGTTGTAGCGATCGCTCGTTTTTCTGATCCATTATCCAGAAAACAACAAGGAAATTTTGACCGGTTGAATAATATTTTACGAGAAAACTTGTCAGGATTGCGTGTCATTCGCGCCTTTGTTAACGAAGATTTTGAAGAAAAACGTTTTGGCAAAGTAAATGACGCCTTTGAAAAAAGTTCTAAAAACTTGTTTCGTTTGATGTCTTCAGCACAACCCGGATTTTTCTTCCTATTTAATATTGTGATGGCTTATATCATCTGGCAAGGAAGTATCCAAATTGATGCTGGAACTTTAGAAGTCGGGAATTTGATCGCTTTTATTGAATATATATTCCACGCATTGTTCTCATTTATGATGTTTTCTACGATTTTTATGATGTATCCAAGAGCGGCAGTATCAGCACACAGAATTCAAGAAGCAATGGATACTGAACCAATTATAGAAAATAAAGAAAATGGGGTAACAACGACAGAAACGAATGGTTACTTAGAATTTGACGATGTTACTTTTGCTTATCCAGGTCATGCCGAAGCACCTGTGATTCGCGACGCGAGCTTTTCAGCCAAACCTGGCGAAACAGTCGCTTTTATCGGAAGTACCGGTAGCGGAAAGTCTACTTTAATCCAATTGATCCCTCGCCTTTATGATGTTAGTGAAGGTGAAATTTTGGTAGATGGTGTCGATGTCCGCGATTATGACGTTGCTGCTTTACGTCAAAAAATTGGCTATGTGCCCCAATCAGCAGTATTGTTTTCCGGAACTCTTAGAGAAAATCTACTTTATGGTAGTAAAGATGCAACCGATGAAGAGTTGTATGAAGCTATAGATATCGCGCAAGCTAGTGATTTTGTTTCTGAATTAGCAGATGGCTTAGATACACAGATTGCTGAAGGTGGATCTAACTTTTCTGGCGGGCAAAAACAACGTTTAGCCATTGCTAGAGCTGTTGTAAGAAGACCTGATATTTATATATTTGATGACAGTTTTTCTGCTTTAGACTTTGCTACAGACGCAAAATTACGTGAAAGAATCGATAAAGAAACAACGAATGCTACCGTATTGATTGTCGCTCAACGAGTGAGCACGATCATGGGTGCAGATCGAATTATTGTATTGAACGAAGGAAATATTGTCGGTGTAGGAACACATGAAGAGTTATTAAAATCTAGCTCTGTTTATTACGACATTGCTTCGTCTCAATTAACGAAGGAGGAGTTAGGACAATGAATACTTTTTCTTCTTTAAAACGTGTAGGACAGTATATAAAACCATATAAATTTAAATTTATTTTGGTGATGATTCTTGTGGTTGCAACGGTTGGTTTTAATACCGCCTTGCCTTATGTTACAGGGCTTCCAACTACAGAAATTAGTCGTAATATTTCAAATGGTGATCCGATAAATTTTGCTTATATTAAACAAACCGTGATTGCCATTGTTCTTATTGGTATTGGCTATGGAGGTTCACAATTAGCTGCTGGTTTGTTAATGACCGGCGTTGTACAAACTGCAATGAAAGGTTTACGTACAGATATTTCGCACAAAATCAATCGATTGCCAGTTTCTTATTTTGACACCCACCAACAAGGAAATGTGTTCTCCCGTGTGACTAATGACGTGGATGTTGTTAGTGGGGCTTTACAACAATCATTAGTGCAATTAGTGAATGCTTTTTTGAGTATTGTACTATCTGTTTCAATGATGTTTTATATTAATGTTTATATGGCACTAGCAGCTGTGCTTATGATTCCGGCTTCCTTTTTTATTTCGCGTTTTATTATTTCAAAATCGCAAAAATACTTTAATGGCATGCAAAATTCCTTAGGGGAGATGAATGGTTTCGTACAAGAGCATATGACAGGTTTTAATGTCATCAAGCTTTTTGGACGAGAACATGAAACATCTGAAGACTTCAGAAAAGTCAATCGCTCTGTTAGAGAAAATGGATTTAAAGCACAATTTATTTCAGGTCTTATGATGCCATTGGTTCAATCAACAGCTTATTTAACTTATATAGTGATCGCTGTTTTTGGTAGTTTAAATGTCCTAAGCGGTGTGATTGTGGTTGGACAACTACAAGCTTTCATCCAATATATTTGGCAAGTCAGTCAACCAATGGGAAATATCACCCAATTATCTGCTATGCTACAAAGTGCTTCTGCTTCTTCTCGTCGTGTGTTTGAAGTATTAGATGAAGACGAAGAAAAATCAAGTGAAAATGAAGTAGCTTTGCCTGAGCATGTCCAAGGTGATGTTGAATTTGATCATGTTTATTTTTCTTATAAACAAAATGAGCCATTGATCGAAGATTTGAACTTGAGTGTAAAAGCAGGTCAGACCGTAGCGATCGTTGGTCCAACTGGTGCCGGAAAAACAACCATAATCAATCTCCTAATGAGATTTTATGATGTCGATGACGGTGCGATAAAAATCGACGGGATTGATACTAAAGAAATGAATCGCAGTGATGTTCGTTCATTATTCGGTATGGTATTACAAGATGCCTGGCTTTATGGTGGAACTATCGCTGATAATATTCGCTTTGGTAAGTTGGATGCCACTGATTACGAAGTGGTAGATGCAGCGAAAACAGCTAACGTTGACCACTTTATCCGGACGATACCAGAAGGCTACGATATGGAAATTGCTTCAGAAGGAGATAACGTTTCTCTTGGTCAAAAACAATTATTAACGATCGCAAGAGCGATTATTTCTGACCCTGAAATTCTGATCTTAGATGAAGCAACTAGTTCAGTAGATACTCGTTTAGAAGCATTGATTCAAAGAGCGATGGATCAAGTCATGAAGGAACGAACCAGTTTCGTTATCGCTCATCGCTTGTCAACCATTCGTGATGCTGATTTGATTTTAGTTATGGATCATGGTTCTATTATCGAACAAGGAACGCATGATACCTTACTTGCTAAAAACGGTTTTTACGCAGAGCTATATAATAGCCAATTTGCAGACCAAGAATAAGAAAAAAGCGGCGCTGACTACAAAAGTTGGTGTCGCTTTTTTGCTGTGAATCACTACGATTCAGCGACCAAAGGAAGTTGAGAGTAGATCCTTCAAGGCCTTAGCGACTTGTTGCTTAGACCTTGAAGAGATCGAAGCGTAAGCGGAGTGATGAACAGTACTAGGGCGAGCGCAGCAAGGCGTAGTTTCCGAGTAAAAAGAGTCAGTAAGTGATATGATATACTCTAAAAAAAAGAAGGGAAGTCAAACAAAAGAACCTTTATTTTAGAAATAATCAAGGGAAGTACAAGAAAGATACCTTCATTTTAGGTAAAAAGAAGGGAAGCTTAGTAAAGGAGCCCTGATTTTATTCAGAATCAAGGGAAGTTCGACAGAGGTCCCTTCATTTTGACAATAATGAAGGGAAGTTTGATAGAAAAAACCTCATTTATAATTTTACATTATTATTTTAATTGGATTAGAAGGGAGAAACTATGAAAAATTTTATTGCAGAAAATGCTACTATTGTCGGAGATGTGACTTTAGGCAAAGAAGTAACTGTTTGGTTTAATAGTGTGCTTCGTGCTGATTACGCTCCTATTTTTGTAGGAGACCGGACGAATATTCAAGATGGAACAGTGATTCATGTTGATCATGATATTTCTTGTGTAGTCGGTGATAATATTACTGTAGGTCATCAGTGCTTGTTGCATGGCTGTAAAATTGAAGACGGCGCTTTAATCGGTATGGGCTCGATTGTTATGAATAACGCAGTAGTAGGGGAGAACAGTATGATTGGCGCCGGTTCTTTAGTGACTCAAGGAACAGTTATTCCACCCAATTCTTTAGCTTTAGGACGACCAGCAAAAGTAATTAGAGAATTAACGCCAGAAGAAATTAAAGGCAATAAAGAAAACGTAGATCATTATTGCCAATTAGGGAAAGATTATCTGGAAGGCAAATATACTGAATATAAAAATAATTAGGGATGAAAACTATAATTAAAATAGCTTAATATTATTTCCGTAAACTATTTCTGGAATCGATAACCCACACCCCAGATAGTTTCAATAAATTGGGGCTGGGAAGGGTCGTCTTCGATTTTTTCACGAATTTTACGGATATGAACTGTTACTGTTGTGTTATCACCCATAGCGTCATATCCCCAAATTTTTTCAAATAAATCATCTTTTGAAAATACAATATTTGGATTCATCGCTAAAAAATACAGCAGGTCGTATTCTTTTGCGGTCAGTATTTTTTCTTCTTTTTCTATAAAGACGCGTCTAGCTTCAGTATCAATTTGCATATTTTTTACTTGAATTACTGGACTTACAGTTTGTTTGTTTGTTAAACGGTCGTATCTTGTGATATGTGCTTTTACTCGGGCCACCAGTTCGCTTGGATTAAAGGGTTTAACGATATAATCGTCCGCGCCTCGGTTAAACCCGCGGATTTTGTCAATATCTTCTTTGCGAGCTGTTACCATTAAAATAGGAATGTCTACTTGTTGGCGAAGACGTTCGCACAATTCAAAGCCATCGATATTGGGTAGCATTAAATCTAGTAAGATCAACTGATAGTTATGCTTATTAATAAGTTGCAAACCATCTTCGCCAGTTGTAGCGATATCGCTATCAAAGCCATTCATCTCTAAATAATCTTGTTCTAATTCAGCAATATTTTTCTCATCTTCAATAATCAGGATTCTTTGCATTTATACCGCCTTCTTTAATGTAAAATAAATACTACTTCCTTTATTTAATTCGCTTTTTGCCCAGACAGTGCCACCATGCGTTTGAATAATTTTTTTTACAATCGATAAGCCCAAACCACTGCCGCCAGTTTCAGAGTTTCTTGAAGCATCTGTTCGATAGAAACTATCGAAAATAAATGGAATATCTGCTTCATCCATACCACTACCGTTGTCTTTTATTTCCACAACGACCTCGTTTTCTGTATTTTCAAGAGATACTTGAAGCTTCTTTGGCTCTTCTTTCATATATTTCATACTATTTTGAACAATATTTAATATAACGCGTCTTAATTTCTCACGATCTGCATAAACCGTATAATTCTCTGTTTTTTTAGCAGAGAGATTGGCTTGGCCATTCTTTTTTTCCAAAAAGAAGGACATTTCCTCAATAAAATCTACAAAAAAAGCATAGAGATCCACTTCTTCAAGCTGTAACTTTTCTTGTTGCAGATCCAGTTTTGAATACAAAAACAATTCGTCAATCAGTTCATTCATATCATTGGCTGTTTGATAAATTGTCTCTGTGTAGTGTTCTAATTTTTCCGGCGTATTAGCAACGCCATCTTGGATACCTTGAACATATCCTTTAATGGAAGTTAAAGGGGTCTTTAAATCATGGGAAATTTGAGCAATCAATTCTTGTCGGTTTTTTTCATATGCTTCTTGAGCTTTTTCTGCTTCTTTTAATTTTAGACGCATACTTTCGAAATTATTTGAAAGCTCACCTAATTCATCTTTTTTGTCAGATTTTACGCTGTATTCCAAATCTCCTTCACTAATGCGTCTAGTTGCAGTAGATAGTTTGGAAATGGGTCGGATGATACTTTTTGAAACATAGTAGGTAAGTATGCTATTTGTCAAAATTAGGACACCACCGATAGCGGTAAAACGAATCTGCATAAAGGTGCTTACACTTACTTCATCCATATTTCCTTGAAAAGCCACAAATAAAATATAACCAATGATAATTTCTATAAGAAATAAAGAAATCACTGGAATCAAAATCATCGCGACATTAGATAGGATCAAACGTTTACGAATAGACATCTAAGACATCTCCTTTTCATCCGCTAGTACATGAAATTTACATCACAGGACTTCTTTATTTTATCATGCTTCTTACTTTCTCCGCACTCTTTTAAGAAAATAGATCATAGAGGCAACTGCGCCACTTATTACACCAACTAAAATCCCAGTCGTCAAACTACTAAAAAAAGCAAATACACGAATAACGATGGATGAAATAAGAGGGGATAAATCACTCAAATTTCCACCTAATTGAATTGATGTATTAAAAGCTGTATCCCAAAATATTTGATGACTAATTGCTAAAAAGATTCCATAAAATAAGCCGATAAAAACTAATGATAGAAAAGGTCTTTTTACATTTCGCCAAACAATGTAGCCGATCCATATTATAATAGGAACAAACACAAATAAACTGTTGATTAAACTACCTTCTTTTATTAATGATAAGTCATGCAAGATCACGCGAGGTACGCCTAGCAAAGATAGGCCAAGTAAGGTATTTAGTGAAATACCTAAATCATTATTCCATTTTTTTATAGACAATAGTAACACTCCTATTTGTTTATTCTTTTGCTAAGTATCATGGCTGCAATACTTCCTGTAATTAATCCCCAAACAACATTGGTAAAAAACACACTGATAAACGCTACTGGATTGCTCAGAGGACCTTGCAATCTTCCATCTAACAGTGGTGACAAAATACCGCTAGCTATTGTGACCAATATTGCATAACAAACGCCAGCACCAACTAGTACTTGTACAGGATTTTCTAACTCTTTTTTTACAGTGATTATAATCCATACAAACGAAATCAATAGTGTCATGATGATACTGCCTATTGCTTCATTGCCAAATATTTGAATCAAGCCAACTATTTTCATTAATGGACGTGTTAACGCTAATAGGCCCAAAGCTAACATGAAATTTCTATTTTGCATCAGATAACGCTCCTTTCTTATAAACAAATGTAAAGGATAGTTATTATTGATTCCTAATAGATTTCTTAAATGATTATTAAATACAAAAAAGCCATTGCCTTTACCCAAAATAGTAAAGACAATGGCGCTTTTAATGATTATTTATTTGTTGGTCATGATGTCATCTATCAAGCCATATTCTTTGGCTTCTTCAGCAGTCATGTAATTATCACGATCAGTATCGCGTTTAATGACATCAATTGGTTGGCCTGTACGTTCAGCCAAGATTTCATTTAAACGATCACGTGTTTTCAAGATATGACGAGCAGCGATTTCGATTTCAGTTGCTTGTCCTTGCGCGCCGCCTAATGGTTGGTGAATCAAGATTTCAGCATTTGGTAAAGCAAAACGTTTGCCCTTGGTACCAGCTGTTAATAGGAAACTTCCCATAGATGCTGCCATACCTAACACGATAGTTTGCACGTCAGCTTTAACAAAGTTGATTGTATCATAAATAGCAAAACCAGCTGTCACACTACCACCTGGCGAATTAATATACAAATAAATATCTTTTTCCGAATCTTGTGCATCTAAAAATAGTAGTTGTGAAATGATGGAGTTAGATAGATCATCAGTTACTTCACCACTTAGCATAATAATACGGTCTTTTAATAAACGAGAGTATATGTCATACGCTCTTTCCCCTTGGGGTGATTGTTCAATTACTGTTGGAATCAAGTTCATTTTATGTTCCTCCTTTTAAATCATAGAAAATTTGGACGTTTAAAAGACATTATATCACGTCCAATCATCTTTTTCTAATAGCTAGTATACACACTTGGTCAATAAAGGTCAAATATAAAACCTTGGCTATGATAAAGAAAATTTGGTAGAATAAAGACATCAATTATTTTTTTAAAGGAGGAGGCATAGTTAGATGCAAGTTTTTATCGCAAGCTTATTAGGGGTGCTGATTGGCGCGCTGGTTGTAACGGTCGCATTTAATTTACGTATACGATATGATCAACGTAAAGATGAAAAAAGAAGAATGCTAGAGCATAAAGTCAAAGAGATTGAAACTTTAGTATTATTAAATAAAAAAATAGTAGAAATTTTGGATAAACGGGTCATCATGATGGAGCAATACACCAGTTTTAACGCTTTTGATGATTGTTATATTACGGTAGATGATTATATTTACTTACATTCTTTTGCAGCTCAAAATAGCTTTTATTTACCTAATTATTTTTTGGATGAGTTTTTTAAAAGAATCGCTACTCGTAAGGTCGTTTTATCTCCGGAAGAAACTGTTCAAATTGGCGGTTATACATTTAAAGGCGCGCGTATGCTAGTCGAAGAACTTTCCGATGAGTTAACAGAAATGATTTATGAAAAGAAAAACCAAATGAAAAAAGTCAGCGACGAACCGTTGACCTACTTTTCCAAACCTCTATAATGAGCCAAAAGAAGAGACAAAGCGCTGTTTCTTCTTTTTTTGTTGATTTTATCGTTACATGTTACAATATCTCTGATTGGAGTGAGACCGATGAAAATTTTTGCTCATAGAGGAGCCAGCGGAACAAGGCCTGAGAATACTTTGCCTTCGTTTGCTGAAGCAATTCGTGCAGGAGCAGAAGGTATTGAACTAGATGTTCAACTAACTAAAGATAATGAGTTAGTTGTCATGCATGATGAACAAGTAAATCGCACGACCAATGGTAAAGGTGCTATTAAAGATAAAACACTTGCAGAAATAAAAGCATTGAATGCAGGCAGTTGGTTTGATGATAAATATGAATCAACCAAAGTGCCTACCTTAAAAGAAGTGACTGATTTACTGATTGCACGGAATTATCGAGGAATCGTAGAAATCGAACTCAAAACAAATGTGGAAGAATATCCGGGTATTGAAGAAAAAGTTTCGAGTCTTATGAACAGTCAAGAGTGGCCGTTTACTTATTGGTATTCCAGTTTTAACCTGGATACATTAGAACGTATTCATAAACTTGAGCCTAAAACGCGTATTGATTTAGTAATGAAAGATTCAGAAGAGGCGACGAATATGGCGATGGATCGTTCATATATCAAAGGCATCCATCCAAGTATTGATTGGGCCTTGGCGCATGATGCAGAAGTCCCTAATTATACGATTGACGTTCGTCCATGGATAGTCAATGATGAAGAAACCTTAATAAAAGTTATGGAACTACAAGTTGCCGGTGTGTTTACTGATTTTCCAGAAGAAATACAATTGGCTAAGAGAAGGAATCAACAAAAAACATGAAAAAAGTATTGGTCATTGCAGGACCGACAGCTGTTGGGAAAACAAGTTTGAGTATTCAACTGGCTAAAACTTTTGCTGGTGAGATTATAAGCGGTGACTCTATGCAAATTTATCGTCAGTTAGATATCGGTACAGCTAAAGTTACCGAAAAGGAAAAAATGGGAGTCCCTCATCATTTAATTGATATTTGTGATATAGGAGACCGTTATTCCGCAGCTGACTTTCAAAAACAAGGACGGCAAAAAATTACAGAAATTTGTAATAGAGGGCATTTACCTATTATTGTGGGAGGGACTGGATTGTATATTCAATCCCTCCTTTATGATTATCAGCTAGGTTCAACTCAAAAAGAACAGGACCACACGCTTCGCCATAAATATGAAGCTTTTGCAGAAAAAGAAGGTCCACAAGCACTTTTTGCATTATTAGAAGAAAAAGATCCTTTAGCTGCTAAAAAGATTCATATGAACAATCAGCGTAAAATTATTCGCGCTTTAGAAGTAAAAGAAAAAACCGGAAAGAGCATCCTTGCTCCAGAAAAAGTTCCTGAGCCATTGTATGATAGCTTCATGATTGGACTAACAACAGACCGTTCACTTTTGCATGAGCGTATTAATACACGTGTGGATCAGATGATGCAAAACGGGCTGTTAACAGAAGCAGAATTAGTAAAAAAATATCCTGATAGTCAGGCAGCAAAAGGAATCGGCTATAAGGAGTTTTTCCCATATTTTGCCAAAGAACGTACATTAGCCGATACAACTGACCTCATCAAACGAAATTCAAGGCGCTATGCCAAAAGACAGTTGACTTGGTTTAATAATAGGATGTCTTTTCATTGGTTCGACTTGGTCCAAAAGCCACAAGAAATTGCACAGATAAAAAAAGAGCTTACACAGTGGTTGGAGGTGTAGCATGGTAAAAAAAGAACGAGTGATTTTAGTTGGGGTACAGACACCGGAAAATCATCATAATTTCGCAGAAACTATGGTTGAATTGAAAAATTTGGCACAAACAGCTAATGGCAAAATCATTTCTTCTATTGAACAAAATCGAGAGCAGTTTGATCATCAAACCATTATCGGTAAAGGAAAGTTAGAAGAATTAAGTCAGGCAATTGCTGCAGAAAATATCGATCTAGTGATTTTTAATCATGAATTAACCCCAAGACAAGGACAAATTATTGAAGAAGCATTAGAAACGCCTACCATTGATCGGATTCAGTTGATTTTAGATATTTTCGCTAAGCGAGCCCATTCAAAAGAAGGTAAACTGCAAGTAGAATTGGCGCAATTAGAATATTCCTTTCCTCGAATCATCGGTCAAGGTAAAACTTTGTCAAGACTTGGCGGTGGGATTGGAACCAGAGGCCCTGGGGAAACAAAATTAGAAACGGATCGACGTTTAATTCGCAAAAAAATGACAAGTATTCGCCGCCAGCTAAAAGAAGTTGAGCAACATCGCCAAAGAACACGCCAACAAAGAAATGAACAACAAGTATATCAAATTGGTCTAGTTGGCTATACCAATTCTGGAAAATCGACCTTGCTTAATTTATTGACAAGCGCAGACACCTATGAAGAAAACCAATTGTTTGCGACTTTAGACCCACTTACTAAAAAATGGCGCTTGCCAGAGGGTTTTGAAGTCACGATCACAGATACAGTTGGTTTTATTCAAGATTTACCTACGCAATTGATTGACGCTTTTCATTCAACTTTGGAAGAAAGTCAGAATATGGACTTACTACTACATGTGATCGACGCCTCGGCTGAAAACCGGCAGCAACAAGAACAAACGGTTTTAAAGTTGATGGACGACTTGCAACTGCGTCAAATTCCCGTTTTGGTGGTTTATAACAAAGCAGATTTAATCGATAAAAATCAATTTGTACCGACGTTATCTCCCCATGTCTTAATTTCGGCAAAAGATGCTGCTAGTAAGGATAGACTTGTTGAAGCGATCAAATCGATTATGATGGAAAAATTACAACCTTATACTTTAGTTTTAGCGCCGGATGAAGGACGTTTGTTAGAAAAATTAAAAGAAAATACACTGCTTGTTTCAACCGATTTTGAAGAAGAAAAACAGCAGTATGTAGTAAAAGGTTTTGCTAAAGAAAACTCCTTTGCTATTACTCGTATGAAGCAAAGCAGGTAGAAGCAGTGGGATTGTCTCGCTGTTTCTTTTTTTGTGTTAGCTTTTATAACATAAACTGTTGACAGCTTTAATAGAAATTGGTATAGTTACTAGGTAGTTTGACGAATGAAGGAAAGAGGAGTAAGCCTATGAGTGAAAAAGAGCTGCGGCGTTCGATGTCGGTTTTCCCAATTGGTACAGTCATTAAATTGACGGATTTAAGCGCGCGTCAAATTCGTTACTATGAAGAACAAGATTTGATTCATCCGGAAAGAAGCGAAGGTAATCGTCGCCTATATTCCTTAAATGATATAGACATACTGTTAGAGATTAAAGATTATCTTTCAGATGGTTTAAATATGGCTGGCATCAAGCATGTTTATAAGATGCGAAAAGAAGAAGAGAAACAAGCAAAAAATAAAAAACCGTTAACAGATAAAGATGTCAGGCGTATTTTTTACGATGAGATTTTATCTCAAGGAGGACTCAATCCTAAAGGTCCTTTTGATTCTCAACGTCCTAAGCTATAGTTTTACCGTGCTTACTTGTCTCTTACTACAAACCGCCGTAAAGGAAGGAAAAAATATATGCCGAAAGTAGATTATACAGCAGAACAGATCAAAGAGATTGCCAAAACAGAAAATGTTCGATTTTTACGACTAATGTTTACCGATATTAGTGGTATGATAAAAAACGTAGAAGTACCGATCAGTCAAATAGATAAAGTATTAGATCATAAGATGATGTTCGATGGTTCTTCTATTGAAGGATTTGTACGTATTGAAGAAAGTGATATGTACCTATATCCTGATTTAACCACTTGGATGATTTTTCCCTGGGAAGCTGAACATGGCAAAGTGGGTCGCTTAATTTGTGATATTTACAATTCTGATGGCACACCATTTGCAGGCGATCCTCGTGGAAACTTAAAACGTGTGTTAAGCCACATGCAAGAATTAGGTTTTTCTTCTTTTGAACTAGGGCCCGAGCCAGAGTTTTTCTTATTCCAACTTGACCAAAACCAAAATATCACGCAACACTTGAATGACCATGGCGGCTACTTTGATTTTGCCCCTATGGATTTAGGGGAAAATTGTCGACGCGATATTGTGTTAGAGTTAGAAAAACTAGGCTATGAAGTAGAAGCTTCACATCATGAGGCGGCACCAGGACAACATGAGATCGATTTTAAGTACGCAGATGCTGTCGATGCTTGTGATAGTATACAAACCTTCAAGTTAGTGGTTAAAACGATCGCTAGAAAATATGATTTACATGCGACCTTTATGCCTAAGCCGATGGAAGGAATCGCTGGTTCTGGCATGCACTGCAATATGTCTTTATTTAAAGGAGAAGAAAACGCCTTTTATGATGAAAGTGGCGAGTTGGAGCTAAGTAAAACAGCTTATCAATTCTTGGCCGGTTTAATTAAACATGCAAGGGCATATACCGCTGTTTGTGATCCGACAGTTAATTCATATAAACGCTTAGTACCAGGATATGAAGCGCCTGTACATGTGGCCTGGTCAGGACATAATCGTTCACCACTGATTCGTATTCCTTCTTCAAGAGGCTTGTCTACTCGTTTAGAATTGCGTTCAGTTGATCCTTCAGCTAATCCTTATTTGGCACTTGCTGCTTTGTTGGAAGCCGGACTAGATGGTATTCAAAACGAAATGGTTGCCCCAGAAGGCGTAGACCGCAATATTTATGTGATGAGTGAAGAAGAACGTGAAACGGCACAAATTTTTGATTTACCTTCCACCCTTCATAATGCACTTAAAGAATTAAGAGAAGATGAAGTAATGATTAATGCTTTGGGAACTCATATCTATGAAAACTTTGTTGAAGCAAAGCAAATGGAATGGGCAGCCTTTAGGCAAACGGTATCAGATTGGGAAAGAGATCAGTATTTGGAACTTTATTAATAAAATTGTTTTTTAACGATTGACTTTCTTAAATGAACAAGGTAATATTTTGCTTGGGCGCTCTTATATTAAAGAGCTATGATCGTTTTAGAAAATAATGCTCCCTATTCAAACTGAATAGGGAGTTTTCTTTTATTTCTAAAGACAGCACCTGAAAAAAGGATAAGGAGTTTTTTGTTATGACCAAATACATTTTTGTAACTGGCGGCGTTGTTTCGTCTATCGGAAAGGGGATTGTAGCGGCTTCTTTAGATCGTTTGTTAAAAAACCGTGGATTGAAAGTAACGATCCAAAAGTTCGACCCTTATATTAATGTGGACCCAGGCACAATGAGTCCATATCAACATGGGGAAGTATTTGTAACAGATGATGGCGCAGAAACCGATTTGGATCTAGGACATTACGAACGGTTTATCGATATTAATTTAAACCAATATTCTAATGTTACTACGGGAAAAGTTTATTCAGAAGTTATTCGTAAAGAAAGAAAAGGCGAGTACTTAGGCGCTACGGTGCAAGTAATCCCGCATATTACTAATGAGATCAAAGAAAAAATTATGCGCGCAGCTAATATGACTGATTCAGACGTCATTATTACAGAAGTTGGCGGTACTGTTGGTGATATCGAGTCCTTACCTTTTTTGGAAGCACTACGTCAAATGAAAGGCGACGTTGGTTCAGATAACGTTCTTTATATTCATACTACCTTAATCCCGTACTTAAAAGCAGCAGGAGAAATGAAAACTAAACCTACCCAACATAGCGTAAAAGAATTGCGAGGTTTAGGGATTCAACCCAATATTTTAGTGGTACGAACTGAAGAAGCCATTTCTCAAGGGATGAAAAATAAGCTAGCGCAGTTTTGTGATGTTGCACCAGAAGCTGTGATTGAATCTCGTGATGTTGATACACTTTATTCTATTCCATTAAATTTACAAAAACAAAAAATGGACAAAATTGTTTTGGATCATCTGAATCTAGACGCACCAGAAGCAGATATGACCGAATGGCAAGGTTTAGTTGATCGCGTGCTGAACTTACAAAAGACTGTTCGTATTGCTATTGTAGGAAAATATGTTGAGTTACCTGATGCTTATATTTCAGTTATTGAAGCCTTAAAACACTCTGGCTTTTGTTATAATTCAGATATTGATGTTGAATTGATTAATTCCGCTGAAATTACTGCTGAAAATGTAGAAGATATATTAGGTAATGTTGATGGTATTTTGGTTCCAGGTGGTTTTGGGGATCGTGGCATTGAAGGCAAAATCGAAACTATTCGTTATGCAAGAGAAAATGACGTCCCATTTTTAGGGATTTGTTTAGGTATGCAGATGGCTTGTGTTGAATTTGCCAGAAATGTGATTGGCTTAGCAGGCGCCAATACCACCGAAAGAGACCCAGAAACACCCTACAATGTGATTGATCTTATGACTGATCAAGAAGGCGTAGAGGATCTAGGTGGAACGCTACGTTTAGGACTTTATCCTTGTAAGCTGCAAAAAGGAACCAAAACAGCACAAGCTTATCAAGAAGAAGAAGTGGTACAAGAACGTCATCGCCACCGTTACGAATTTAATAATGACTTCCGCGATAGTTTTGCAGAAAACGGGATGGTTTTCTCTGGGGTATCTCCGGATAATCATTTAGTAGAAATTGTAGAAGTTCCTGAAAATAAATTCTTTGTCGGTTGTCAATTTCATCCAGAATTAATCTCTCGTCCGAACCGTCCACAAAAATTAATCAAAGGTTTTGTAGAAGCTTCGTTGGAAACAAAAGAAAATTAAAATGTCTTAACTCGAAAAGTAATCTAACGACTAGAAATTTAATAATAAGCAAAAAATTACCTCTACAAGATCTTGTAGAGGTAATTTTTTATTTGATCTAATCTTTATTGTTAAGAACAAGTAAAAGGTAATGGAAGAAAAACATTGTTTATTCAGCAGTCGAATGAACAATAAAATGGCGAAACATTGTTTATTCAGCAGTCGAACAAACAATAAAACGGCAAAACATTGTTTATTCAATAGACGAATGAACAATAAAATGGCAAAACATTGTTTATTCAGTAGTCGAACGAACAATAAAGCAGTAAAACATTATCTATTCAGTTATCGAATATGCGATAAAACGATTAAAATAAAAAAACGAGTTAAAGTTTCTTAGCCTTCTTTTAGCTTTTCGAGTTTTTTTACACAAAATAGTAAAAACTTTTTCTACAGACTTCAAGAAAAAGAGAAAAGCTCGTTACTTTTCTGAAAGTTTTCTTATAATTTGGTGTTTATGACGCGAAAAAGTTGGAAAATCGACAGAATCCTCTAGATTTAGTAGAAAAAATTTGAATAATTTGCTAGAATAAAGATGTTGACTAAGTAAGACTTAGTAAAAAACGTTCAATTAAAACTTAGGAGGAAACAATTATGCCATTAGTATCAGGATCAGAAATCTTTAAGGCAGCTCGTAAAGGTGGTTATGCCATTGGCGCATATAACACAAATAATCTTGAATGGACCCAAGCAATTCTTCAATCCGCACAAGAAAAAAACGCACCAGTATTAATCCAAACTTCTATGGGCGCTGCAAAATACATGGGCGGTTACAAATTAGTTGTTGATATGGTAAATAACTTAATTGATTCAATGAACATTACCGTTCCTGTTGTTCTTCATTTAGACCACGGTGAATATGAACATGCATTAGAATGTATCGAAGCTGGATATACTTCAGTAATGTTTGACGGTTCATCTCTTCCTTTTGAAGAAAACTTGGCAAAAACCAAAGATGTTGTACAAAGAGCTCATGCAAAAGGCATGTCTGTTGAATGTGAAGTAGGAACAATCGGTGGCGAAGAAGACGGTATCGTGGGTACAGGTGAATTAGCTGATATCGACGAATGTATTCAAATGGTTAATACAGGCATCGACTTTTTAGCTTGTGGTATTGGTAATATCCACGGTGTATATCCTGAAAACTGGAAAGGTTTAGACTTTGACCATTTACAAGCTATCACAGAAGCTGTAGGTAAAGACGTTCCATTAGTACTACATGGTGGTTCAGGTATTCCACAAGACCAAATTGAAAAAGCTATTACAATGGGTGTTTCAAAAGTTAATGTAAACACTGAATTCCAAATTGCATTTGCTAGAGCAACTCGTCAATACATTGAAGATGGCAAAGATCAAGAAGGTAAAGGCTTTGACCCTCGTAAATTGTTGGCGCCTGGTAAAGAAGCAATCATCAAGGAAGCTAAAAACCATATTGATTGGTTCGGTTCAGCTGATAAAGCTTAACTTATCCTTTCAATAGCTCTCACGGACCACAACATTGGTCCGTGAGTTTTTTTAGCTTTTTTCAAGTTTCTTATTATGGTAAAATAAAGTCGTATGTGTATGTATATCAAAAAATAATTAATAGGTGAAAAAAATGAAAAAATTTGTTATTCATGGCGGTCAACCGTTGTCAGGTGAAGTAGCTGTCAGCGGAGCCAAAAATAGTGCCGTCGCTTTGATCCCCGCTGCAATTTTAGCAGATTCTCCGGTTACACTAGAAGGAGTACCTGACATTCAAGATGTCCATTCTTTAATCGAAATCCTCGAAATCATGGGTGTAAAAACCACTTTTGAAAACAACCAACTAGAAATTGATCCAACTCATATTGTTTCCGTTCCAATGCCAAGTGGAAAAATTAATAGTTTACGCGCTTCTTATTACTTTATGGGCGCATTATTGGGAAAATTCGGCGAAGGTGTCGTGGGATTACCAGGTGGTTGTGATCTAGGCCCGCGTCCGATCAATTTACATATCAAGGGCTTTGAAACATTAGGCGCGCAAGTGACCAATGAACATGGCGCCATGTATTTACGTACGACTGAAGATGGCCTACAAGGGGATCGTATTTTCATGGATATGGTTTCTATTGGTGCTACCATTAACGTTATGTTAGCTGCTGTAAAGGCTAAAGGACGTACGATTATCGAAAATGCCGCACGCGAACCAGAAATTATTGACGTAGCTACTTTGTTGAATAACATGGGTGCAAAAATTCGTGGTGCCGGTACCGACGAGATTCGAATTGAAGGCGTGGAGAACCTACATGGTTGCCGTCATGCGATTATTCCCGATCGAATTGAAGCAGGAACTTATTTGGCTATGGCAGCTGCTTGTGGTGAAGGTGTCAAAATCAAAAACGTTATTTATGAACATTTAGATAGTTATATTTCCAAATTAGAAGAAGTCGGTGTAGAGCTAGATATCACTGAAGACGCTATTTATGTACCAAAAACGGAAAACTTACAAGCAGTCACTGTAAAAACCTATCCTTATCCAGGTTTAGCTACTGATTTACAACAACCACTTACCCCGCTTTTACTAAAAGCAAACGGGAGTTCCGAGGTTATCGATACGATTTATTCTAAACGTATTAATCATATACCAGAATTGGTACGCATGGGGGCCAATGCTTCAATTGAAGGTAATACGATGATTATCAATGGTCCTAGTCAATTACATGGTGCAGAAGTAGAAGCTTCTGATTTGCGAGCAGGAGCTTGCTTGGTTATTGCCGGTTTGATGGCAGAAGGCACCACAACTATCGGTGGCGTTGAATACATTTTGCGTGGCTACGACCATATCATTGAAAAATTAAGGAATCTAGGAGCCGATATAGAAATGGTAGAGGATGAAAAATGAGCGATTATTTAACAATGGCGGAATTAGACGATATGACGCTAAAAGAAATTTATAATTACGCACGAGATTTTAAAATTTCATATTATAGTCAAATGAACAAAAAGGAATTATCTTTAGCGGTTATTCGGGCTCAAGCGGAAAAACAAGGCTTCTTTTATATGGAAGGAATCTTGGACATTATTTCACAGGATAGCTATGGTTTCTTACGTCCGATCAACTATGGACCCAGTGCTGAAGATATTTATATTTCCAATTCACAAATTCGTCGTTTTAGTTTAAGAAACGGCGATAAGGTCGCAGGTAAAGCGCGACCTCCTAAAGAATCTGAACGTTACTATGGTTTAATGCATGTTGAAAGTGTAAATGGGAAAAACCCGGAAGAAGCTAAAAAACGTCCGCATTTTCCAGCTTTAACAGCACTTTATCCAGAAACGCCGTTTACCTTAGAAACCACACCAGGAAGAATTTCTACAAGGATTATGGATTTATTTTCACCGGTTGGCTTTGGGCAACGTGGATTGATCGTTGCGCCTCCTAAAGCAGGAAAAACCAGTATTATAAAAGAAGTTGCCAATGGGATTACCGAAAATTATCCAGATGTAGAATTAATTGTTCTCTTAATCGATGAACGTCCTGAAGAAGTTACCGATTTAGAACGAAGTGTAGACGGTGAAGTTGTCTACTCCACTTTTGATCTGCAGCCTAATAATCATACACGTGTTTCAGAATTGGTCTTGGAACGGGCGATGCGCTTAGTCGAAGATAAACGCGATGTTGTTATTTTAATGGATAGTATTACGCGTTTAGCACGTGCGTACAATTTGGTCGTACCACCCAGTGGACGTACTTTAAGCGGTGGTATCGATCCAGCGGCTTTATATAAACCTAAAAAATTCTTCGGCGCTGCCAGAAACATTGAAGAAGGCGGTAGTTTAACCGTTCTAGCTACCGCTTTAGTGGATACAGGCAGTCGGATGGATGATGTGATTTATGAAGAATTTAAAGGTACAGGAAATATGGAAATGCATCTTTCCCGTCAATTAGCCGAACGGCGAGTGTTCCCAGCAATTGATCTGAAACGCTCCAGCACTCGTAAAGAAGAATTGTTAATGAGTCCGGAACAATTAGAAGAAACCTGGCGTTTGCGTAATAATATGTTGGGCGACTCTTTAGAGTATACGGAACAATTTATAAGCTTCTTGAAAAAAACGAAAACAAACCAAGAGTTTCTTGACTCTTTTCACGATGTTTCATTTACAGATAAAAAGGCAAAACGAACAACGAAAAAGTAGCTGAAAATAACTGTAAAGAAATCAGCGGAGTCAATTGCATTCAAATTGAAAAAATGTTAATATGTTACGTGTTGTAAAGAAACACTCTGATTTAGCAAATAACTCAGGGCAAAGGAGAGAAATAATATGAGACAAAATATCCATCCAGAATATCATCCAGTTGTATTTATGGATTCAACAACAGGTTTTAAATTTTTGTCAGGTTCGACAAAAAATTCAGAAGAAACCATTGAATGGGAAGACGGCAACACATACCCAGTTGTACGTGTTGAAATCTCTTCTGATTCACATCCATTCTATACTGGACGTCAAAAATTCACGCAAGCAGATGGCCCAGTGGACCGTTTCAACAAAAAGTACGGTTTCAAAGACACCAACGCTGCGGAATAAGAGAAACGCTGATTTATCAGCTTTTGGAGGGTATCCTGGGCATAGGATATCCTCTTTTTTCGTTTTTGACCATACTTTTGGCCATACTAAGTTTTTAAAAAATTAACTATAAAATCAGCAAAGCAAGGTCAGCAAATAAAAATTCCTGACCTAAGTATAGCAAAGAAGGGTTAGCAAATAGAAATTCCTGACCTAAGTACAGTAAAGAAGGGTTAGTAAATAGAAATTCCTGACCTAAGTATAGTAGAGAAGGGTCAGCAAATAAGGTTTCCTTACCCAAGTACAGTAAAGAAGGGTCAGTAAATGAAATTTTCAGCCCTAAGTATGGCAAAGAAGGGACCAACTATTTGACACTTGTCCCTAAGTCAAGCAAAGTAAGGGCCATCAATACGGGTTTTGTCCCCAACTTAAGGGGAGGAAAGGGCCAAAGACTAAGCAATTGGCCCCAAAGTTTTGAAAGAACGGACCATATTTTTTATTATACAAAGCTTAAACCTTTACTTTTTTTGGTTATTTCGTTATGATTAGTTTGAAAATTTTGTGAGGAGGGAAGTATACTATGACAGCATCTATGAGATTGCGCTTTGCACTTTTGAATCAATAATTAAATATAAATTCAAAAGTCTTAGGAATAGCGATTTCAAGGGATGAGTGTATACTTTTCTGTAAAATATAAATTGAAATGGCAAGGATAGTTCCGTAGAAGGCTATCCTTTTTTGTGTACTCATTTTTCCTTTTCCTAAGTAAGAAAGGGATCTGTAATGGAAAAACTAACAATTAAATTAAAAAATATACAGCAAAATTTTGGCGCAAAAGAAGTATTGGCAATCGATGAATTGTCAGTCTATGAAAACGACCGTATCGGCATTATTGGTGGAAATGGTGAAGGAAAATCTACGCTTTTAAAAATCATTCATGGTGATTTAATACCTGAAGGTGAAGTTCAAAGAGAAGTAGAATTCAATTATTACCCGCAAATAGCAGAAGTGGATGAATTATTTCATATCGATTCACTTGATTGGGAA
>FLSG01585633.1_pt1 | contig 36347 bp, 63 predicted proteins | sample 1550511 | NCBI WGS metagenome assembly FLSG01 (sample SAMEA4031768, study PRJEB14383) | metagenome | biome: human; feature: oral; material: saliva | place: Philippines | collected 2014
TGACTTTGTGCTTTCAATAACTCAATTTCTTCTGCTGAAAGCTTTCTTGGTGTTTTTGAATTACCCGTTCCAACTCTTTTAAAAGCACCAGGAATAACTTCAACAAACTCTGACTTTAAAGAATCTTCAGATTTTATATTACTTTTGATTGTAATACTTGACGTCTGACTTTGATTTTCTACTGATACAGCCAAACTAGATTGACAAAACAATGCTAGCGAAAGCATGCATAAGGCAATACTTTTTTTAATCATATCTCTCCCATAAAACTCTGCTCATACAGATATAAAAGAAGGACCTACAGTGAACTGTAGATCCTTATATTTGGTGCGGATTGAGGGTTTATACTCAATACTTCGCACCATTACCACATTATCTAAACTCTACATTTTAAAAAGGGGCAAATAAGGGGCAAACACTATTTTTCTTTTATTGAATGCAAGTATTAACCGCTTTTTCTAAATCCCCTGTACCATCAAATATGTTGCATCCTATTTCACGGATTAGTTTCATTTGATATTTGTGTTCTTCTCTTGTGCGTTTAAACTCTGTTAAATGTTTAACCATACCTCTTATAAGAGATATATTTGCCACCGCATCATCTGTGCAGTGGCTTTTACTTTTATTATTTATTATCTCTTATCCTTAACTGGAAATACGGAATGATCCTTATCATACCATAGCGGAAAAAATGTTCCATTTGATACATATCCAACTAATCTCTTTTTACTAGCTAATCGTAACGAGAATACTTGTTCAAAATTTCTCATGTATCCATCTTTGATATATTTCTCTTGATAGTCTTTTGGCAATTTAATAGCTGGAATATAGTGGCTATTACTCCCACCATTTTTACGTTTTCCACCAGATGCAGATTTTACTTCAGACCATGTTTGTGTAGAATAGTCCTCTAACTTATGAATAATATTAGTAATAACATCATTCCCATCTAACTCACACCAGCATTCATGCTCACTGTAATATGATTTAAAAGACCATTTAAATAACTCTGTATCAAAGTTACGTATTTTAGAGATTGGTTTTTCAGAACTCTTTATTAGCGCTCTGCCTTTTTTATTTGCCATATTACCAGTTTCCTTGATAATACTCTTCCATGGATTCTTTGGTAATAATAGTATTGCAATGTTCACCAGCTGGTAAGCCACCTCTGGCATCTACCCAAGGTGCTTCCGAATGTGTCATTTGGCTCAAGTCATATCCAGATACATCTTTAAGACTATTACAAACTGCATTTATAGTAGCTTTATGATCATCACATATTCTATTTACATCTGGTTCATAACTTTCTAAAAACTCTGAACCCTCAATCATAAACATGCCTTTATGTGTTTGAAATAGATTTCTGCAAACAGGACCTTTAGGCCACGCTTCGAAGTCATCTTCAAAGATAGGAACATCATCCCACACTAATGCCATTGCTTGCGAATAGAAAGCTAACTTCTGTAGCTTCATTGCTGACATTGGTCCAAAGTTATCAATTATGTATTTTGCAACATCATAGATAGTACTTTGTTGTCCTTTTCCTTTCATTATATTTTCCTCCTCAACATCACAACCTTTGTTAAGATTAGTTTATAATCCTTTCATTAATCATACATGAAGAGATGATGAAAAGGCAAACTTTTATTTATACTTCTTTACCATATAGCCGTTCCATACCTTGCCGTGTAACTAGCCACATTTTCCCCGATTTCTTAAACTCTCCTTCTTTAAACCCATTCTTTACACGACCTCTACAGTTCTGTTTCAATGAGTCAGCAGTAACATTCCAACGCTCTGCAGCCTCTTGTGTGGTCATAATATCATCTAGCTCAAATTTCAATCTCATCACCTTCTAACTAAACGTTTAATTGCTAATATCATAATAATAATGGTTACTATATTAATCAGCCATTCTAAATATTGCATAATTCACCTCGTTGATTTACAATGATGTTGGAAGGTGGCGGGGCTTTCACCCGCCTGCTTTTTATTCTTTGCTAACAAGTTTTAGTATTGCTAGTGCCAGTAGCAGTGGCGTTAGCGCATTTGCTAAACTTGTTAGCTTTTCTATTATATCCACTATTATCACCTCCTTTCTATGTCTTTATTATACCCTATATCGAGTACGAAGTCAAGTATTTTCTTTTGACTTTAACAATAAAAAATAGCCTATCAACCTAGATTTTATCTAAGCTGATAGGCTTTTCTTATTTATTACGTGTATCCACCATTACACGCTATGGAGATGTACGGATCACCTCAATTTTTTGCAACTAAATAAACAACTGTTCCTCCAAGTAATATATTTAATATCTTACTATTCCTTTGTTGCATCTTGATTCTTTTGAGTTCTCTCATCTGCATTTCTAAGTATGCGTTCACCTTCGCCAACGATTCGTTTTGCATTGATAGCGTTTTCTCTTGCTGCTCTAATGTGTTCTTGGCTATTAGTAATTGCTCCCTCTGTTCTTTGATTAAGTTCATCGATTCTATTAATTCTTGTTTCGATTCGCTCGTTGACATCTGTGCTACGTTCAATTGCTGTTCTAACTCGTCTATTATCTTCAATTGCTCGTTGATTGTATTGTTGAGCGTTTCGAACTTCATCAGTAGCTCGTTGTATTCCTGTCGTGTCAATATTACTTGCTCTGTCGGCGTAGAGCCATATACAGGCAATGATGCAAATGACAATACAAATAGGAACAGAGATGTAATGAGTATATACAATGTTCTTGATTTTTTCATACATACTAACCTCCAAAATCAGTTATACCACGTGCAATTGCTCGTACAATAGTATCTAAATCGTTATCAAGTATTTCTAAATCTTCATCATTATCAATGAATGCCATTTCAACTAAAACGGCCACTGCATCTGTTCCATTTAACACCCACAAATCATCACGTTTTTTAATGCCACGGTCTACAGTATTAATACTATTAATGATTTGGTCTTGAATCAATTGTGCTAATTGTTGTCCATTATATGATTTATATAATGTTTCTGTGCCACGTGCTACAGTATTAAATGCATTACAGTGTAGAGATACAAAAATATCTGCTCCCCACTCATTAGATGTTTCGCATACAAGACCTAAGTCATCGCTTTGTAAAGTTCTTACTTCACATCCTGCTGTCTGTAAATATCGTGCTAACATCTTGCCTGCATTACGTGCCACATCACATTCACGTGTGCCATAATTAGGATTTACAGCACCACTGTCTAAATCAATATCATGCCCTGGATTAATGAATACTCTCATTCTTTATTCCCCCTATCATTATACGTTTGTGTTTTTGGTGTTTCTTCCAATTTATCTGGAATGCCATTTTTATCTTTATCAATCCATAATGCAAGAAAGCCACAAAAAGCAGTTAACACACTAGGTACAAAGATGTGATCTATAATGAATACACCTTTATCTATCAACTGGTTAGCTTCTGGTGATACGTAACCCCTTATAAATGATAGAACATATTCAAGTACCACCAATAAAATAGGCACTAGCATTGTTAGTACTAGTGCCCTTGTCGCCAATACTCCTGTAGGATGTATATTAGCTATTCGGATTGATTGATATGATTTTTTAATTGTATTGATGAGATTTTGAGGTATGTTCATGTAGTTCCTCCTTAATATCATCAACTCTTGCTTCAATGCCATCAACTCGTGATGTCAATTTCACATGTTCCGTATATGCTTTAGTTCGCTGTTCGCGTGACAATTTGATTTCATCCTTTAAATCCTTTAGCGTATCAGTGAGTACGCCCATTTTTTCCTGAAACATTAAAGTGTCTTGCATTCGTTGCAAATCCAACTTTTCGAGCAATGGAATAACTAGAACCTTATACCCTATACCTGCAACTATACTGACAATAGTCAACGTGGTTAGAATATCATTCAGTTCGAATTGCCATGTCCACATTTAATCTCCTTCCGTTTGTGCTTCACTTTCATCTAAAGATAGCAAATCATTATGCACACATCCTTCTGTAGGACATGTGCCATCTTCGTTAAGTACTTCCCAACAGTACTCACAAAATTCCATTACTGGAACTTTACTATCACCGATATATTTAGGCATATTATTGCACCTCCTTAATGCGTGCTACCATTTCTCCATTTAATTTAATGTACTGTGTGCTAATAGCTGTGGTAGGTTTTCCCATGAGCAGCAAGCGGCGTTGAGCTTCTTCTAGCGTTTTAAAGCGAGGTTCATACTCTGCTTTTATGGCGTTAATCTTTTCTTCCTTTGTTGGAAGATATTCAACTATTGGCGGATTTACAAATTCACCATTCACATATGCTTTGCCACTTGTGAATTGTGATTGCATTTCACTATCACCTGTTACGATGTTAGCGTTTGGATACGTTTCTCTTGCCAATTGTTCTGTTTCTTCTAATGTGTCAGCATGAACACCGACTACATAAGAGGTTTGACGAACACCTTTTTCATCTAATACGAATACATACATATTATCTTCTCCTATACACCAGCTACACACCATTCAACAATCGAGTCAGCTTTCAACATTGTTTGATAACTGGAATGAACTTCATAACGCATATCTGTATTAGAAATTCTTCTTGTAATAACACTGGCTCCAGAGTTACCCCAAAATATAGAAGTATCACTAGCTATTATTTCAAAAGAATGAAATAAATGACCTGTTGTGAATGCTATAGGAAATACAACTCGATTTGTTGTATTAGCTAAATTATTTATATCTGACTGCTTTTGCTCACCAGCTTGTTGTTTTCCCCCTTGGATAATTAAACCGCCAAATAGCTTGCCAAAGCTGATATACCAAGAATTTGGGTTAGATAAATCATATCGTACTCCCAAACTCTGTAATGTTTCATCTCCCAATGCTTTTACTACATCTTGCCCATTTTTAATATTTAATCCACTTAACAAATTTTTTACTAATTCTAATGTTGGTGCTAGTCCTTGATTATCACCACTATCTACATTAGTTAGTAATTTTAACAATTCTTTTGTACCATTACCTTTTATAGCTTCTAATCCATTTGTATTAGTTACTAATGATTTAATATAATCAGCAGATGTTTTAGCTACTTTGGAATCCTCTATTGCAGTAATCTTTTCATTAATTGTTTTAAATTGTTCCTTATGTGCTTCTGCTGCTTTATTGTGTGTGTCAATTGCTGTTTCCAATTGTTCTAAAGTAATAGCACTACTAAAATCTACTTCACCTTTTACGTTTGGATTATCCCCCACGCCTAAAGCGATTACTAATCGTTGCATAGGAATTACATTGGTTTTATCTGGAATATAAGATGTTAACCCTTTTGCATTAGAATAACCAATAAGTTTTTCTTCTCCACTATCGCCATTTTTCGCATACAGTCCAACTTCTCGCCAATAAAAACCATTTGCTACATTTCTATTATCAAAATTAAATTGTAATTGCATCTGCCCATTTGCAACTTCTTTTACTTGGCTTAATCCAATTTCTAATTTTTTACTAACTATTTCTGTTAAACCATCAATACTTGCTGTTAGTTGCCCATCACCAATTACCGCCTTTGTAATAATTAATCGGTCATCTGTTTTACCCGTTGATGATTTAAGGATCATTTTATTCCCTTGAACAGTCAAACTTAATCCCGGAAATTGTGCCATATTAACCTCCTATCATAGTTACTTCTTCTATGCCAACGGCATTCCCATAATAGATACTGTGTTCAATCTCAATATTCTCTAATGGTTTTATCATGCCTATCACGGTTTCTTCCTGTGCTCCTACTAATGATGTAATTATTAAGTTTTGCGCAACAGTTTGTTCTTCCCAAACAATATGTCCAATATGTGCTGGTTTAAATTCTTCAATTGCACTGTGTAAATCATCTATGTTATCACACATGTCCTTTGTAAAGCTTAAATCCATCATATATTTTTCGTTATATGTAATTATTTCAGCAGACTTATCAGATATAAACTTATTAGCAATAGTTTCAAGATATTCTTTTGTGCTGCTATTTGAAGTATTTAACTTTGCAATCACACGATTTCTTCTATCCTTAAAACTATTGTTTTTAGGTTTAATCCCAACAAATTCTTCCCATTTATCTAATGCATATGTTGCCGTTTGGATATTATCTTGTTTCAATAATTCCATTAACAATAATCTAATGCGTTCATGCTCTCTACTATCCGCATCACTTATTGCCTTAAACTCCATATCTTTTGCAATAAAAAAAGGTAGATATGCTAATATATCCACCTCTTTCCATCTTATAAAATCACTCATGTACGATCACCTCTTTAACTGTTGGTAATTGTTCATTTGTAATATCAATGTTGGTAACACCATTATTTACTTTTAACTCACGATAATCTAATACTCCTGTTTCTTTATTGGCTAAAATAGCCTTGCCAATATTAGCATATGACACATATGTACCGTTGAAGATTTGCTTTTTAAACTCTTCATTTAGTACTTTTTTAATAGCTTCTATTTCAGCTTTCCCCTTAGTTACCGTTAACTCTATATTAATATCAAGTATCGTTGGTGTAACTACTGTTACAGTAGCTCCAATTGGTGCATTTTCTGCAATTACAGTTTTAACTTTTTCAATCAATTCTGTACTCGCACTTTCACGCTCATTGTTGATAATAATAACTTTTACTGTTCCCGGTCCATTCCATAATGGGATTACTTTTACTAAAAATACTCCATTAACTAATCTTGCCCACTGTTCATAGTGATATGCATTACCGCTTGTTGCTGGTTTTCTTACTTTCAATAATAATCTATCTAGTAGTTCCGCATCAGTTTCTTCATCATATCCATCATATGCAGCCGCTTCATTGTTAACTGTACTTACTCCATAAATCCCACCTACTATTTCTGTAATTGTATTAGCTCCTACATTTAATGATTTACCTGTTAGCTCTGATACCGCCAATACTTTCCCACTTCCAGTTTCACCTAGAGTAATTTCAATAGTGGTTCTAAAGGTTTCATCATTGTCTGTGCCAAATAAACTTCCTTTTGGTACTACTGTATTTGCAGTTCCAGTAATAGTTAACATTACATTAGCTTGTGTTGCACTTTTTCTAAATACCCCATGAGATTCCGCATGACGTGTTAAGTATTCGCCCCATGCAGTTTGTGGAAAAGCCGCATCAAGTATCAATTGCATTTCCGCATATGATTTTTCAAACTCAACCGCATTTGAACTTAATGTATCAAATACAAATGTTCCTTCATGTGTACTCAATCCTTCTTTATCTATTTTTTTGAAATCTGCTAGTAGCCGTCCTAGCACATCTTGCTTACTTTGTGGTTCTAGCATTATACTTCAACTCCTATCGTATTTGGCCCATATATTGTTTGTAATTCAATTTGTAATGTAATAGTTTTATGTTCTTGAATTACATCTACAGCATCTACATTTATAATGTATGGGTTAACCAATAACGCATCCTTTACATACTCAAACAGTTCATACTGACTAGGTGTATCATTTGGTTTTTTACCAATAAACTGTTCAAACTCAATACCATAATCATCATAATATGCTCTATATCTGTACCTCTCTACTCTCAAGGTTTTCCAAACCCATACTTTAATAGCATCATTACCTGTTACATATTTATGATTGCCATTTCTATCATATTGGTATGTATCTCTCTGAAAGTCCCAAGCTAGTTCCTTGCATAATGGTAGATTTTTTTGAACGTCAATGCTACTTGGTGTATTCCCTTTCATAAATGGATTACTCATTGCCGTCTAACCTCCTACATTTCCCATATACAAAATATTGCTCTGCTGTACTTTCATCATCCCCGACTATTGGAATTAACATTACTTTATCTCCTACATGCCATGTATCAGTCATGATTCTAGTTTTTGTGTAATCATTATGAATAGCGTGTGTATGACTAGCAAATTCTGCATAGCCACCGCCACCGCTGCGTGGTTGTGTTTCGCTTACAATATGCCCCTTAGATTCTCTATAATGACCTTGTAACCAATATTCATCTACCCATAAAAAATTACTGTTTAACTCCATTCCATTGAACGATACCACCAAATTTGGAGGTGGTGATACTATAGTGCCAATTCCCGGCATCGCTTGCTTTCCAGCGTTTCCACCTACATCGCTCATGATACCTAATATTCCTGCATAAGGATTATTGTTTTTCTTCGGCACTTTCACCCTCTCCTTCCTCTGGTTCTCTAATGTACTCTAAATTTAATTCCATGATGTGTGTATTATTTTCAAATGTATGATTATCTGACTTAATGAAGAATACACCTTTTAGCTGTTCTTCCTCAATTACTACAGAATACCCTGCTATACATTGCATATTACCTATAGCAGAAATACTTGATTCCATTTTGATTCCTTTGATTTTTGCTTTGGCTTTTGCCGCATTATCAACAGGATACTTGGGTTTCTTTTGTGTACTTGTACTAGTAGCCTTTTTCTTTTTAGTAGCTTTCTTTTCCTTTGGTTCTGGCTGATTTTTATAAATATCTTGGAAAATACCATACTTTTTAATTAATGCATCTTCATTATCTATTCGAATCACATTGCCTGCAGCGTCAACAGTTTTTACTCTGTTTATCATTTCCTCAATTGATTCAGAATGTGATGAACTTATTACATCGTATGTATCCCTAGCTATATACTCTTCAATGGTTGTTCCTTTTTCTACCAAATTAATTCCATCTGCTAGTAATATGGCTGTGTAATCTTTTTGAATATCAGCCTTTGTTTTCTCAAACAACATTTGAAAAACTTCTGTACATGTTTTTTTATCTGCCACAAAGTTTACTACTGTAGGTATATCTGGTAAGGTCCCTACAGGTACTTCAACCTCTGCGCATACACGCTTGAAAGCATCAACTACATTTGTAGCATTAAAAACTAAACTTACTTTAGACTTTGCTAGGTATATCATCCCATCATAACAAGTAATATCATATGTATTGTCATTTGTATTTCTTTTTCTAAAGAAAACACGTCCAGTAAATATCTTTGCATTATCTACTGTCACTTCAATACGATCACCTAAATCAATTAAATAATTCGGAAATGATATATCTTTAGGGTTGTAAGCATATGAAAACTCTAACTTTCTTGCAGCTTCTTCTCTATCACCGCTCCATGTGAACTTAGAAATAAGATGTGTAATATCTACTTTTTCATCCTTTTCATTAATATGTTCTATTAGTGTAATCATAGTGGCCACTCCTTACCATTCATTTTTAATGACCGCTTAGATACTTTTAAAACTGCACCAATTGGACTTTTACCAGCTTTAACCATCATCTTATACATGTTTAATGCCTTTTTGCCTTGTTCAGCAATTGGCATTATTTTTGATACTGCCTTATTAGCTGTATCCATGAAATGTTCTTGTGGATATGATGTTACAACTTGCTCTTCTGGTGCTTCGGCAATTCTACTATGTAAGCCTGTAGTATCATTTTTTATCTCTGATGTTGGTTTTATGTACCTATATTCTTTGAGCGTCATCTCATAATATACATCACTCGTACCATCATGCTCATCATGATTAAATGCTTCAATTGTACAGTACATAGAAATTGAGGTATTTGAAATTGAAATCTTACACGGCTTACCACTTGTAGCAAATCCATCTATTTTTCTTACTAGGTTATAAGGATTTGTTTCATTCGTTTCTGACCATTCATATTTTTGTGCAGGAAAAAAGCCTTCAAACGATAATGTTTGAAGACCTCTTTTGCCTAACATATTAATTTCTCCAATTGCATTTATATTTAACGTGCTATTGTTGTATGTTCTCCCAACTTTAAATGAAGCTGGTGTTACTGGCAATACTATATTTTGTCCTGCACATGATAATGTAAATTGGCATCCTTGTGGTATTCCTTTACCACCAAAGAAACTCATAATAGCATCAAAAAAAGACATTATACAGCTCCCTCCATTCTATTAATAGAACGTTTTTGTAATTGGTAATGAATTTGTTCTGCAATTTCAAATGTCAACTCTTCTACAGATTTTCCATCATTTCTAACATTAAGATTCGCTATATTTACATTGATGCTATTACTAGATGAACTACGTTTCCCTTGATTATATGCAGTATTCAATGACTGTGCATGCGGTATTACTTGTGCTCCACTTGGTAAGTTTACTATTTCAGCCCCGCGATCATGAATCATAGCAGGGCCACCTTTCCAGTTATCAGTCCCAGAGTATAATAACGGAATGTTTAATGGCCCAAAATGAGAGCCACCTACACCCGGCACCCAGTCTGGAATATCTACAGATATTCCATTTACACCAGAAATTAAACTATTTATTGCTGCTTTAATGCCATCTATTACCCCTGTAAATATGGATTTAATTGGTGTTACTATACCTTCAAATATTTGAACGATGCCATTCCACGCCATGCTCCAATTACCAGTAAACACCCCAACAATAAAATCTGTAATACCACTTAACACACTTGTAATCCCTGTTACAATACCTTCAATTACATTTAATGCAAAAGTAAGAATCCCTGTAATTCCTGCTACCGCTACATTAAAGCCAACTACTAATGTCCCTAATGCTACTGCAAGCGGTCCACCAATCAAAACTTTAGCTACTTTACTTACAACAGTGAAAATAACATTTAAGAAAGGAGATATTAATTGATAAATTCTACCAAATGATGTAGCCACTTGATTAATTAATTTACCAAATGCACTTGCTACTTTTGATACTATAGGTTGTACTGCAACGATAATTCGATTGATTGCACCTTTTATTATGTTTACAACACCTATAAACGATTGTCCTACTCCCTCTAATATCGGTTTTACTTTGTCAAAGTTTTTGTAAATTGCTAATCCTAACAATGCAACTACACCAATTGCAATCCCTACAGGTCCTGTCAAGACTAATGGAATTAATCTCCCTATCATTGGTAATACTCTCATCACTATACTACCAATTCCACTAAAAGCTCTGGCAATACCCTTTACAGATACTTCTAATAATTTATTATTGATACTTTGGCCACGTAACACTTTACCAACATTAGCATATGTCCGCATCAATGAGCCAATTCCACTTGTAATAGGCCCTAATATTTTAGCAAAAGCAGTAAAGCCTACAATACTAAGGCCTACATCAATTGCCGTATTTTTAATGGCTGGACTTAAATTAGTAAAGTATTTAGCTAGATTACCGATTGTGTCAGCCACCTTCTGTACCCTAGGCTGCAATACATCAGCAAAGCTAATAGCTAACGCCTCTACTTTACTTTCTAAATCCTTGAATGACCCAAGCAATGTTTTCTTCATTATATCTGCTTGTGCTTTAGATGAACCTGTTGCAGAATCCATTGAACTACGCATATCATCGTATGCTTCCTTAGTAGTGTTCAATACTGCTAATAATGCAGATGTAGATTCTGTTCCTGCAATATCACCTGCCAACTTAAATTTTTCAGCTTCTGTTAGTCCTTGCATTTTAGTTCGCAATTGATCATATACTTTACCAAGGCCAATAAATTTACCCTGTGAATCAGTAGTGATAATTCCTAGTTTTTGTAATGCTTGTGCGGCTTCTTTTGGAGGGTCTATTAATCTACTTAACATCATACGTAATGCACGGCCACTCGTTGATGCCTCAATATTGTTATTACTCATGATAGCTAATGATGTAGATAATTCTTCTACAGATATCCCTAATGCAGCCGCTGGTGCACCTGCATATTGAATTGCATTGCCAAACCCAATCATATCTAATCGTGATTTGTTAGCAGCCATTTGGATTACATCGGCCATACGTGTTGCATTCTCTGCTACATTACCTTCTTGTAGTCCCCATGTATTTAATGCGCCAGATACAATGCTTGCTGTTGTTTCCAAATTTTCACCAGATGCAACAGATGCTTCTACAATTGATGGCAATGAACTCATAATTTGATTTGCATTCATACCGCTTGCAGCTAATCCATCCATCGCTTCCGCTGCTTGTGTAGCACTTATAGGAAAATCTGCTCCTAACTGTTTTGCAACATCTCTCAATTTAATCATTTCATCATGTGTTGCTCCTGCTTTAGCACCAGCAGAAGTAACAGCAGAATCAAACCCTACAAAAGCTTTAACAGAGGCGGCGCCTATCCCAACAATAGTAGCAGATATAGGCATTAGTGCATTACCAATTCCACTAATTCCTCTGCCTATATTCTGCAGTTTTCTACCTTGCCTATCTGCCATATTAGCAGTTGCAGCCATTTGTGAATTAATTCCAGATAATACTGATGTAACACCATCATGTAAACGCATCACCAAATCAATTACTTCACTCATCCTTTTTTCGCCTCCTCTCTGTCCTTAATTTCTTGCAACATAAAAGCACGGAGAACTACACGTTCCCCATGCCCCATTTTGTGAAATTCCGATGGCATTACATCATGATTGACATACATGTAATAGGCAAGATTTACATCACCATCGGAATATATTAGTTTTTTACTTCATTAATTACTTTTTTAATGGCTTTATCACCATATCCAGATAGAGCTAACACTTCACGTGCAATCAACTCCAATTCACCTGCTTTAAATAACTTTGTATATAATGCCTGTTTGGATGGAACTTGGAATTTTTGTAATAATTCTTTCGTTCCAAAATCTGGAGAAACAATGCCATCCGTTACAACAAACTGTAAAAATTGACTTTCATCGGCTACACCATCATCAGTAGCTAACATGCGAAGGTCTGTAATACGCTTATAACTAATTTCCTTTACTGTAACAGTAAAAGGTTCATTAAAAATTTTTGATAATCGAGTGATTTCTAGGTCCTTTTTAGCTGCCTCTTTTAATGTATCTAGGTCTTTCTCCATCAATTTGTCAATGATATTGCTCATCTATTAGTCCTCCACTTTATCAATCACATCAAACTCTGTAAACGTAAAGTCTACAGATTCTTCTACCAATGCGCCTACTTTCCAGTTGGCAAGGTCTAAGGAATCAAAGGTTACATCATACAATGTTACTGTTTCTACACCTTTAGCATCAGGATCATCTAATTGAATTACTAATTGGCATACAGTGGCTTTACCTTTTTTTAGATTTTCAGCCATTTTACTAATCATCAAAGAAGATACTTTGTTCATAGTTAAACTGCCTGTACCTTCATAACCAACATATTTATATTGTTTACTCATTGTCTTGGCTTTTTTAACTTCTTCTTTGCTTAATTTAATTGTAGCTTTAATAGCGGTAGCTTGTGATACCAAAGAACCATCTAACCACACTTGCCCATGAGAGCCTGTCATTACCTGTTGCGCTGCAAAATTCTCCATGTGTCCCTCCTATTAAATATTAATTGGTAATTGGATATCTTCCATTGCATCAAGCGGTCTTACTTTTGCTTTTAAGAATACAATTTTCTTAGTATCCATTTTTTTTACTTCATCATCACTCATTTTTGCTAATTCTTCTTTTGTGAATAAGCCATGTGATAATTGGTATGTTCGAACTGCTTCACAATCAATTTCACATGTGGAGTAATCTTTTTGTAACAATCGTTCATTTTCTAATTGTTTAAAATATCCTAAAATCGCACTAATTAGCAAACATTTGTTTTCATAATCATTTGTATATTTACCAATGTAAGAATCTTGTGCTGTTTTTCTGATATCGTCATAAATCATATCCATAATGTCTACAATTTTGATTGTTTGATATCCTTCTAGCTTTCCTTGGCTTGTTGTTACCAAAGAGTTCATAGCACGGCTCATTTTAAACTTTTCGCCATCATACCAAATGAAGAATTTACCTTCATTTACCATTGCATCCATTTCATCTTGAGTGTGTCTATCACAATCAATTACTTCTGCTAATGGTGCATATGTAGCACTTTGTGTCATATTTGTGCCTGCCACAAGACCTGCAATGCGTGCAGTATATTCAGCTGGTTTATATTCACGATCAGCTGTAAACACTTTTGTATTACCAAAATTGATTACACCTTCATAATCTGCATTAGAACCCGGTAATACAACCTTAATTTTTTTGAACTTATTTTCACGTGCTGTTTTTACCCACGTTGCAACATATTCCAATTGAGCAGTTTCAATTGTTGGAATTGCTAAATAATCAAATCGTTCTGTAAGCATTGCTTTTAATGGTTCTTGGAATCTATCAGCACCAGTTTTATCGCCACCTTGTTGCATCATATACACAACAATTTTTAATGGTGGTTTATTGTAACCCTTCAATGCTTTTAAAATGTAATCCTTGTTTTTATCTGATAATTCTTCTGGAATATCATCTACTGTATATACCAAAAATGGATTAGGTAATACTTCATGACCATTTGTTTTTGTTGCTAATTTATCAATTACCTGTTTAGTATCTTCTAAAATTAATGCAACAATTCCCCTTTGGGAACGTTGAATGGCTTCAATACCAGCTTCAATAAATTTAACTACAACTGTAGGCATTCCTAATTTAGCCATTATTTATCCTCCACTTCTACTGTTAATTTAACATCACCCATTGTGATTCCTTCTTCTTTCATTCTTTCAATACGTCCTGTTGTATCCATGAATGTAATATCCATTGTAATTTGAAGAATATCATCTTCTTCTCCTACTCTATCTTGTTGAATATCATCTACATGTAAATAACGATCGCCAACAGGAAACCCCATTTGAAATAATAGTAAGAATTTATCAAACACTGTTAAATAGTGTTCTTCATCCTTATCTTCATTACTTGGAAAATATGTAGCAATAATAGTTACATTTCTTTTAATGAAATTCTTTGTTTGCATTTCTGAACTCATTAAAAGTTTTACAAAAAAGCACGGCATAGTGAATTCTTCTAAAACTTCATCACTATATACCGTGCATCCATATTCTTTATGTATTTTCTTTGCTACAGCTTTCCATATTGCCACTTGTGATAATCGGTTAGCCATCTTTTATTTTCTTCCTCAATATTTTAAACATGTGTTCACCAACAGCTGTTCTTATATCATTTCGATTTTTTTCAACCGTCCTTTTAAAGAAAAATGTCCCCTGTTTGAATCCTTTTATTTTTCCATGCATAGTTTTCATGACATGCCCACGCTCTACTAGGTGAAAATGAGGTGATGTATTCCGTAAAGTTGCTTCTAGCGTTCTACTACTGCTGCCATTAATAGTCATTTTCCAACTTTTTGAAATTTTTCGTTTTCTCCCTTTACCTACAGGTGATGCGCTTACTAATTCCTTTTTCATTCTATTAGCTTCTTTACGCATCGCTTTTTCTGTTTCTACAGGATACTCTTTAATATATTTATCCAATCTCCCCATGAAGGTTTTAATATTCATTATTTCCCTCTTTTATAGATATGGCACATCAATTCTAATTTTGTATGTTCTTCATATGGATCAATTACAGTTTTAACTTTATAGACTACATCCTTATATTTAATTAGCACACCATCAGTTATTCCAGTTCTATATCTGATTGTAATTTTATATAATTCGTCTACTTTTTCTTTATACATTTCAAGATATTGCCTACCACGCAATGGTTCTATCCTTGCCCAAATTCTATTAGGTATCAACCTAACCAGTTTTTGTTTAGTTATTCCATCGTGTTCAATATCTTGATACGCTAGTACTTCAATTCTTTTCGTCAATCTTCCGATTCCGTCCATATTTAGCATTTTATGTCTCCTCACTTGGATAATTCTTAGATAATGCAATATGGCGAATTAATGGCCCTAGCGTAAATGGCAAATCATGTACAAATGTTTTAGATGAGGTTGCTTCCCTATTTTCGTACCAATGAGCAACCATATATTGTACGGCTCTACGATATAGTGGATCGTCAATATATGGTTTCCCAGTCATTTGCTCAATGTACGTGATAGCGGCATTTATAGATTCCTCAATAAATACATCATCTTCTGTAATATCTTCATCTATTCGTAGGTATAGTTTTACATCCGCTACCGTCAACATACATTACACCTATGCTTTCTTAGCTAATTTAACCAAAGAATTTGTATCAACAGGCTTACCATCACAAATCATTGTAGATTTACGAACAATATCATCTGTTTCATTATCTTCATATGTTTTTACACCAATTTGATAGTTAGTGTTCAATGCATAATCTTCAAAACGATAAATGAATGCTACAATATCACCAACTGCAGCCGCATCAAGGTTTTTAAGATAAGGTACAATCAATACGCCACGGCCAAGAATAGAACGTTCTGGTTTCCCACCCATGCCATAGTTAACACGTGCAATTGGTTGACCATTCTTATCTGTCATGCCTGCAATATTCATGAATGTTTTCTTAGTCATTACCCATACAGCACCTTCTTCATATTCAACAGGTAGTTCACCTTCTGCTTTTACAAGTGTTGCATAATCAAAATCTTTAACATCCAACTTCACGCCAGCAGCCGCATCCTTTAAAATGCCTGTAGGCTGACCATTACCTGTACCGTTGATAATAGCATTCTCAATAGCTTTAACCATTGCTTTGGATACGTTATTAGAAATCATATTTTCAAACGCAGATAATGCCATTACAGATGTTTCTAAAGAAATAGATACTCGGCATTGTAGTTTGAAGTGACCAAATTGGATGTTGCCAGTTGTTGCTTTTTGCCGATCAGAACCTGTTCCTTCAGCTACCCATGTAGCCACAGGCATTACATTGCTTGTAGGAATTGCAAGACCAGATTTAAAGTTTGTATTTGTAACTAATGGCAATACCATGCCAACACTTTCCATTTTTTGAACAATCTTGTTCAAAACTGTTGGTGGAATTACTGCGCCAATATCTGTAGTTAATGTGTTTTCATTTTGACGTAATTCTGCGGGAATTGGTGTGTTATTCATTACATATTGCATGAATGCATTACGGTATTCCATGGAATCAAATACTTCTGCACCTTGTGTACGTTGTTCGGCTACAGGTACAGGCACTGTAGTAGCAGTAGGAACAGTATTCAAAATTGCAGTTCTACGTTCTAGTTCTGTTTCTTCTGCTTCCAATGCACGTAATTCTGTTTCAATTTCATCAAGATTCAAGTTAAGCTGTGTTGTATCTTCCAACATTGCACGTAATTCTGCTCTACGTTGTCTAATTTGTTCCAAACGATTCATATTATCTCTCCTTTTAGGTAATAAAAAAACACGCTTACTGCGTGTCTAATACTTTTTATGTCATGGCCAATAATGTTAGCCGTTTTCTTTTTTCGATATCTTCATATCTCTCATAGTCCCCATTTGCCCTAGCACTAACCGATGTGCCTTTATATGCAGGGTTATCTACAATAGATACATCATATACCGCTTTTACTGATTTAATTTTTCTTGTGTATACTTTATTTTCTCGGTCAATCTCTTCTTCTTCACCATTAACAATAAAGGCAAATGACATTTTATTTAGATCACCACGTTTAATTAAAGAATACACATCATTTCCAATCGAAGTGTCTGCTACATTACCTGTCAATTTCAATCCTTTTTCATCAACAGTTAACTGCAATGTTCCACTAGCGGTTCTGGCAAATAGCATACCGCCATGATTGTAATTCAATACGCATTGACTAAAATCAGTATTATCAAATGCGCCCGGTAAAATCACTTCACGATATTCATACCCAGTATATTCAGATTTCCAAATTAGCGTTTCTTCATTAAAAACTGCAGCATATCCTTCTACTGTTCGTGTTTGAATATCATCAGTATCATTCTGTATCGCTTGCACCGTCATCATTCGGTGTTCCATTTTTCGGTTCTTCCTCATTTGTATCACCTCCTTTCGATGCATTTATTTGATATTCTGAAAGGTCTTTATACTTAGCGAAGTTTAAACTTACAAGACGTTCATCTCCACCTTCAACACCTTCATAACCAAAGATTTCACGAATTTCATTTACTGTAACAGCCCCTGTAGGTAATAGTGTTGTGCAAATTTTAATCCTACTTGCTACAGACATATAAGATAATCTATTGCTTTCAACTATTACTTCATTTCCATGTCCCTTTTCACGACTTGTAAACAGTTTTTCTGTAAATTCCTGCGTTAATTTAATGGCAATTGGTTCTAATACAGATTCATAAAACGCTATATATTCATCTTCCGTGTAATTACCACTTACAATCTTTTCATTCAAACCAAAGTGCTTATACACCATGTCTCTTGCAAAATCCATTTGACCTTTATTAAAGGTGCTGATAGTTGTTGTTAACTGTTGAAATGTTGCTTTATTATCCAACGTAGCAATCCCACTACCATTTGCATTTGATACATAACGATCATTAAACTTCTTCCATAGTTCCTGTTGGTCATCTTCACGTACAGTGCCCTCAAAGTTGATAATGCCACGTAAAGAGTTACCATTTTTAACAGAATTTATAATTGCGGCCTTTACTGCATGTAGTAAATCCAAGTCCTCTTTTAAGGCTCTTGAGTTATCTTCACCAAATAGTTGATGACTGTTAAAATGCCGTTTAATATGAATAACCGCATCATACAGTACAGTCATACTTTTGCCATTAATAAATTGGAATTTAACATATAAATTGCTATCCTTATCCACTTTAACTTCTACACTTCCAAAGTCTAATGGATATAGGCCCTCAATCACGCCATTTACATCACGTTTTACATAAATAAATGCGTTATTGTAATTAAAATATTGTGCAACTACTTTTTCTAAAAATTCACTTGCCGTCATAAATGGATTTGGTCTTGTTCCCAATATGTGGTTAATAGATATAGAACCTTGTACTATTCCATCACTTGTTCGTCTGACATGTTTAAGCTTCATTTTACCTAGATGTCTAGCAATCGTATCTGTACAATCTCTAAACGTGGTATCTGTATATGGCACTCCACTAAAAGGGGTAAATACATTCGTATATCCATCTAAGAACTCTGCCCCAGTTAAATTAGCTTTATCAGTATTGCCAAATCCAAATATTTTATTAAAGATATTTCGATAGTTCATTATCTCACCTCCTTTCTTAAATTACATTGTGGTAATCTTCTTGATTTCGTTCATACTCAACATATGCATCCAACATAGATGCAAATCCATCAATTCTTTTCTTTGCATGAATGGATTTAGTTGGCTGAATATTGCCATTACGATCTACATCTATTTCCACATTAGCCATACACCATTTTAATATTGGATTGTTATCATAGTTGATTAATTTTGCTTCCAGTTCTGCGCCCAATGCTTTCATTGGTCCGCTCAACGTTTTCTTACCTTGAATGACTGGATTCATTACAGATCGCCCAAACTCTGATTTCATATCTTCTACAAAATATGTAGCACTCCATCCGTCATACCCACATTTATATAAGTAAATATCATCTTCCGTTTGTCTTTCTTTAAACCAATCAACAATTAGCCTATAGTCAATTCTATTGCCCGGTGATTTCCGTATAAACCCTCTTTTATACCACACATCATAAGGTACTTTATCCTCTTGCACTCTTTTTTCAAATAAATCTTCTGGTATCCAGTACATTTGCTTGATATATTTTACAGGGTCATTAGGTATCATGAATAACAATGTGGCGCATGTTAAGTCTGTAGTTGCTGATAAGTCTATTCCACCTATCCCATATCTTGGCTTTAATTTAGCAATATCGTATGTTGCTATATTGTTTAATTGTTCAAATGTTAAAAACGCCTCTGATGATGTTTCACGAACATTAAAGTCCTTTGTTAGTAGATTTGTAACATGAATAGGATTATTTTGTGCTGATTTAACTTTTTCAGCTAATTGGCTAATGCTTTTTATTGTTCCTAGTCCCGGATTAGCTTTTGCCCAACAATTAGGATCTGTCCATTCCTTTCTACTATCTAACTCATAAATTATTGGTAAGATACGTTCATTTTTATAACCTTGCTCATCATCATACCCATCTACAATTTGGCAAGCCTCATCATATTTAATATCGTAAATATTTTCACGAACTGTACCAGCAGTACTAGTAATAATGGTTAGTGGTTGTTCACGTGCGCTCATACCATCAACGATTACATCATACAAATTCTTATCCTTGATAGCATGCAGTTCATCAATTAATGCTCCATGAACATTTAACCCATCAAGATTATTAGAATCTGATGCAAGCGGTACAAACTTTCCATCATTTACATCACACAAAATTCTGTTAACACGAATATGACAAACTTTATTAAGGGACTTACTTTTTTTTATCATTTTAGCCGCTTCATCCCATATAATTTTTGCTTGGTCACGCTTTGTTGCAGCACTATATATTTCAGCACCCATTTCACCATCCGCAACCAACAAAAAAAGGCCTATTGCGGCCGCTACAGTGGACTTACCGTTTTTACGTGCCACTATCAATATGAGTTCTTGATATTGCCTTGCTTTTGTATCTTTATCAACAAAGCCAAATAATGCAGCAATCATTGCTTTTTGCCATAATTCTAAGATTACTGGTTTTCCTGCCCACTTACCTTTAGAATGTTTGCAAAACAGCTCAATGAAATCAATTGCAACTTCTGCCCTGTCCTTATCATAGATATATTGACTTGGGTTTTCTAACTTATCGACTAAATGCTTATATGTCCTACGAACACGATCAGATACAACTATTTCACCATCAATGATTTGGTTATAGTATTCTCTGATTGGGTTCATCGTCTAACACGTTCCATAATAAACTTCTTAAATCCTTCATCATCATCTTCATTTTTAGTCTGTGGTAATTCGCTCAACAGTACTTTTATGATGGCAATATAGTTTTTCATCAACGTGTTATAAGCCTTTGATTCAGTCGATTCTTTTTTACCAAATTGATTGTTTCCATTGCAATATTCTTCCACAAATCCTACTTTTTCTAATTGAATTTGTAGTTCATCTAACTGCATTTCCATGTGTACAGCTTGCTCAATTGATTTTCTAATCAACTTTTTCTTTTCTTGTGGAAGTTCCTTAAAAATCTTGTTATATTCTGTAATTCTCTTCTTTTTTATTTTTTCTTTTTCTTCATTTGTCAACTCCTATCACTCCTTTGTTAACCACACCCCTCACATGTGCGACCTGTGTTTTAAACGAAACTGCTGCCCCGGTGTAGAAAAAAATATTTTCACCATAAAAATATGGGGGGGAGTTAATTATTATCATGTTCATTATCATTTACGTCTACTAAATCACCAAGCTCATTGAATATCATTCCACGTGTCGGTCTAACTAATAGGCTCGCCCCACTCGTCAATCCATTAGGTGTAGTCATAGCATCTATCTCTGCATGTATAGCATTATGACATTCAATACATAAGAACATAAGATTATCCCAACCATACGCCACCGCATCATTGGTGATGTTGTTTGGGTTTAGTGGTTTTTTATGATGCACTACCCAACGTTGTCTAGTCCCATCTGCCTTATTGATACTTTTTAATCCATGGCATCTTTCACATATATAGAGTTTTGATTCTGCATATGCTTTTGCACATCTTCTCCATCTATATGAGTTATAGAAATTTTTAGAATAGTCTTTTGCCATTTTTTTTAAAATGTCTCCTTTTTTTCTAGGCCACTACATTTTATACGTCATATCCCATTGCTCTACGATTAATTGCATATGCTTCATCGTATGTAATACCTTCACGCTCTGCTACTTTATTTAAGCAATCATCTTTTGTTGGATGTTGTCCACTATGTGTATTGATATGGCATTGTGTACATAGTTGGATTAGATTTTCTCTAATATCACCGCCACCGCTTCCACGTGTATTAATATGATGCGGTTCAATGTTTGTCCTTTGACCGCAAATTTCACATCGTGTAGAGCGTATCTCATTAATTGTTTTCTTCGACATAATTCTTTTGTGCTTCATATTTCCTCTTATAAACCAAAAAGGACCGCATCATATCGTGTTATGCGACCAATCATGATGAAGTCCTTTTAGGGTATGTAGTTTTTTAATGAGGCTTGACGTGTTCAACCCGTTCATGCCCACATACAGTATCTCATATATAGAGTGTCAAATAATAGCAACCTTTTTATAAATTTCCTCAAAATTTTTGATTGCTCTCTTATGTAGATTATGAACATTCTGCCTTGAACAATCAATTAGTTCTGCTACCTTTTCCCATGTACATCCATTAATGTACCTATCTACTAATACCGTCCTTTGTTTTGTACTGCGAATTTGATTGATCATAAACCTTGCTCGTTCTCTCTCTTGTAGGTATGTGCTCCATTCTTTCATAATCTCATCTGTAACCGCATCAAGATTCGCTACTTTATCTGCAATAGTTATTGGTTGACCACCAGTAATTCTATCTCTACTATAATCGATTGCTTGAAGGCTCATTATGTCTTGTCTCAATCTAAATATTTCTCTCTCCTTACACCTAATATTTAAATCTGTATCACGAATTTGATTTAAATATTCCCTTCCTGTCATCTACTAATCCCCTTGTGTTTCAATGTATGCTTTCCATTCATCAAGTGTATATATTTTATGCCCCATCGCTTTTGCAAATGCCCATTCACCAATACACCCTCTTGATTTTTGCCAGTCACCACACAATATTAAGATTGAGCATTTGTCTAACATGTCTAAACAAATCTCTAGTCCCTTTGCATATCTTTTTTCAAAGTAAACCATAGAAAAGTTATGTATTGGTGAGAGATATGTATTGTATTTATCTTTCAATACTAAATCTTTCATAATGTCATCTATGGATGCTTTGTTTTTTCCATCTCCCCCATAAGGATGTGCTACATATATTAATTGTCCTGTCATTGTGTTACTCCTTTTGGTTGTGGATCATTCACATGAAATACATGACTATCATCCGCATCAAATTCATCAGTCTCATACTCTGCTAAATGTCTCTGTGTTGCCATTGGTACTGGTTTAATATCATCTATAAATAATTTTCCTTGCGCTCTTTCTCCATTTACAAACGCTTCTATCTCATCAACAATTGGCTCTAGCATTGCTTGGTTCTTTTCTGTTACCTGTATCCATGATGTTTGAATTTTACAAACATCCTTCGTCTTATTATTTAATGTTATGTTAAATCTTACCTTTTTCATCATTAATGGGAAATCTTTATCCCATTGAATACCCATCGCTGTAATAATAATTGCATCTGATTTTGCAAATTTAAACGTACTAAATGCTTCTAATAAAAAATCCTTTGCCTTTTCGTAAGCCATTCTTAGTTCCGGCCTAAACATATCTCTTGTATTTAACTGATACGCTTCTATAAATCCATTACTATTTTCTTTTGTGAAAGATATTCTTTTCTGTGTGCCTAATGTAAATGCTACTATTTTCATGATATCTCCTTTATTACTAACACGCTTAATGTCTTTAACATCATTTTATTTATTTTCTTTCAATCTGAAACTTTCAGTAATAGGCACACCAGCCTCTGTTGGAATGTAAATAATTTGGTCTTTACTATCTTTCAAAGTATCAACCCATAACCAATGAATGTATGCCTCATTACCTTTCAATGATTGACCGATAATTTGATTTGCTTTTGCAGTACCCTCTGCACGTTTCACTTCTGCTTGTGCTAGGCTTTCAGCACTATCTAATTTTGCTTTAGCCTCTAATACTGCAACTTGTCTGTTCTGTTCTGCCCTTGCAAGTTCTGCCTCACCCGCCTTTTGTTGTTGCCACACCATATACATCGGAACACCAAACGCAAAACTCCAAACTACCGCACCAATCATAACTACTACCAATAAAGCTGATACAATCTTATTCATGTTTATTTCTCCTTTTATTTCCGTTATTTTATTCAAGCAAAAAATCACCACTAGCATAATAATCTTTATACTTAAAAAGTTGTTTTTCACAATTAGCACAAATACACCATTTTCATTTTTTCGTATTGTCGTATCATTTCTTGCCTGTACAGGTCTTTTGTTTTTAATTGATACGTTTCATCACATCTGCCGTTATGTTTCATATATGTTACTTTGGTATATTCTCCAAATGATATGCTTAACACTCTAATCATTCTATAACCCCCTTAATGCACGTTCTTTTGTTCGCCTTGCTTGTAATAATTGTTTTTGTTGCTTTTCTTCACATTCCCATTCACCACATATCGTCTTGTTTACTCGATTTGTATAGAACTTCTTTCCACACTGAATGCAATATCTTGTGTACTTATATACTCTCTCCATTCGTTCTTTGTTCTCTTTTTCTACTTGCTTTTTAGTCTTGCGTGGTACTACAGGTTTCCCTGCCATACAATCTGGACACCATGTATTATGATCTATTGGTGTATATAGTCTATCGCACCTATTACATTTTCTTTGCATCGTTTGCTCCTATTTATAATTTCCGTTTGAATCGATATAATCACCAATTCTATATAGTTCTGTTTCTTTTACTAAATATGCGCTATATCCATATCCATGTGATTTTTCCCATTTTCTAAATACTTCTGTCAATTCTTTGCTTAATTCACATAGATGTTCTTGCTTTACCTTTTTAAAATATACAAAATCACATTCAGCAAATTCTTCAGGTAAGTCATTATCTAGAAGATCATAAATTACACGCTCACCATCTACTTCTGGAACATAATAGTATGGATGCCCTATTTCTACGTAATCATCCAATACCTCTTCTTCTAAATATTCAACATTGTTCTTATCATCCCAACAATAGCTTTCATAGTAGTTTAAAAAGTCATCAATAGCCTCTTCAATGCTGCTTTGTGGACTACCAGCATCGCCATCGAAACTCCAACAATACTCGTTTTCATTTTTCACTAACATTTGCTCCACCTCAATCTCTTACTGTGCATCCGTACTTTGCTTTTCGCATCTTATGTTTTATCATTCTCACATTGTCCCCTACATATCTATATGTATCAATTTCTTTGTATCTCTCTTTATTTCTCTTATCTAGCTTTCTTCTATATTCTAAATAGCTTTCACATTTACTATGGCAAGCTACTTCTCTAAACTTGCATCCTCTGCATGGTACATCCATAGTTTCCTCGCCCATTGATTAAATTTACGGTTTACCTTGTAAGCGTTTCTTTTTATGCTTGCAGTTTGTAATTTATCAGAAGGAATTATCACGTATCCCCAACGTGGTATGAATATCTTTTTCCCTTCTTTAGTCCTGCACTTTACAATATGATCATGTGCTTTGCATACATTCATGTATCTATCATTCATGGTCATACCCCTCTAATTTATTTCCTATTACTTTTGCATTTCCGTTATTCATAACAAATGCTAAATCAAAATCTAGTACCGCATCAGATTGTTGATGATTGATTGCTTTACATCGCCATTGAAATTTATCTGTACTGTAATATACTTCCGCTACCAATGGAGTTTCTTGTACTGATTTACAATCAAACTCTATATGGTCCTTTTCGTATATCCTCTTCCCTGTGATGTCTTTAGCTTCACTTCCTCTACATAGTGTTCCATCTGCAATTGGTATCCATGCATAGTTATTATTTTGTATTGCCAACAATCTAATTTGTGAGTAGCTTTGCTTTATTTCATCACTACTCACCCATTCTGTTTTATTTGTTCCTAATCTAAGGCCTTTATATATGAGCGGTTTCATGCTACCTCCTCACATATGGCTTTAATACCACGTTTTTTTAATAACTCATGTATCATCAATCTGCCTTTTTGTGTCCATCGTGTTGATACTTTACTTTCTAATCTTCCATCTGAAGTTACATATGTATGTGTTTTTGTTTTTGTATATCCGTTGTGCATTAGATCACTATACAAAATCCATTGTCCATTTACATTACGTTGAATATGGTCATCATGTAGTATCTTATTTAACGCTATGGCACTTAATCCATAATCTGCAGCAATCTGTGTTACAGTCATTGCATTTTGTGAACTTAGAATTTTATCAACATAATCTATCTTTGGTTCATATTCTGCAATCTGTTGTTTCTGTTGCTCTATGATTGCCTTTGATTGATTATGGGCCTCTACTTCATCAGCATATAACCTCAATGCTTCTGGTAATGTCTTTGGAATGTTTAATTCATAACTACCAGTCTTTCTAATTTGTGGTAATACTTCACTAGTTACCCACCTTTTAAATTTCTTCGCACTTGGCATCTTTGATTTTAGTATTAGCGAATATAATCCAGATTCATTGATAAGATATGTCTCTCTGTTTTGACCTGTATCGGCAATTTGCCAACGCAGCTTATCTTCTTCATCAATGTGTTTTCTGATTGCATCTGCAGTATCTTTATATCCCAATGCATTTGCTACACTTTTGGCCACAAAGTACACTTCATTTTCAATAGTAATGGTTCTTAGTTCCCCAAACTCATTACTACTAAAAAGTGTTGTTACTTGATTCATAACTTCGCCCCCTATCGGTTTTGAACACGTACTGGATTATAAGCAGGACAATCTTTACATTCTTCCTTTTTTAGCCAATATATAGTACCTGTTGTTTTTCCCTTAAACAGCTTTATTGATGTTTTTCTTTTAGGACATGAATCTTTCACCCATAATGCTCCACTTTTAGAAGGTCCAAACGAATGACTACATACTTTCTTTGGTCTACCTCGTTTCATTATTGTTTTCTCCTAAAATGGGTTTTTTTCTTCTTCATCAAAATTATTGAAATTACTTTGACTTTCATTTTGTTTAAGTCCATATGTAAGGTTTTGCGCCACTACTTCGGTTACGTAGCGCTTCTCTCCTTTTTTATCTTCATAGGATCTAGAACGTAACTCACCTGCTACGGCCACAAAATCACCTTTACGTAAACCGCTGTATAATTCCGCATCAACCCAACACACAATATTGTGATAGCTTGTGCTTTGTACTTCATTTACGTATTTATTTGTTGCCATTCTAAATGTAAGTACTGGCTTTCCTGTTTTTGTATATCGTAGTTCTGCATCGGCTACTACATTACCGCTTAAAAATACTTGATTTATATTTAGCATATGCTTCTCTTCTCCATTTCTCACATTCTTTATTAATTATGTATAGCGATGCTATCGCCATTCCTAGTATTACCCCTAGAAATATGCCTAATCCTAGTAGCTCCACGTGTTACCTCCTCAATCTTTATCAATCTGTAAAATCTATATGGATATCCTTCATCAGATACTGATTCAACTATGCTATCTGTTTCTACGTAATATCCTTTAGGTGGCTGAATGTAATCTCTCCATTCGCTAGGTTTTAGAATTTCCGTTTTTACTTTCGGCTTTTCTAAATTCTTGCTACTATTCCATCTACGCTTAAATGCATCTTCTTTTTCTGAATAACATGCACTCCTTTTTTCTTTTACAAAATAACTTGCCAATCTAATTGCATCTTCTGCCCTACCTTGATACAACATCAGCTTATGCATACCATGTGTCCAAAGTTCATTGATTTCATCTGAATACAATTCAGCATTATTGATGATCATGTGAAAGTGGATTCTTGTTTTTCCCTCTGCAATATAGATGTACTTTAATTCCTTACCCAGTTTTTTATATCTACGTTTTAACCGTCTCATAAAATTCTGCATATCTTTCTTTGCATCTTCCCATGTAGCTGGCTGTTCTTTATATGTGAGTGTTAGATAACAATCATTTGTATTGAAATTGTTATCAATCAACATACGCAGCATTGCTTCTGCTTGTTTTTCATTTTGTTTTTTCATGGCTTCTGGTGTGATGCTTTTCTTTTTCACACGCTTGCCATTCTTTCTGTATGTTCTTGATGTATGATGATCAAGTACCTCTATCATATTTTTAGATATGACTTTTTTTCGCTTCCTCATTCGTAATTACTCCCATGGTCGATTTATTAATATGTTATATCTAGTTAATTAAGAAACACCTCTATAACAGGTATTTCCTATCTTTATCGCTCCATGTATGATATAATTACATTAGGTTAGTTACGTAATTTACGTACATGAATTGGCTGCTTTAATTAGTGGCCTTTTCTTTTTGCCTTGGATACTTGCAATGCATGTCCCCTTTTTCAACTTCTAAATACTGACATGCATCGCAATGTTCCATACATATAGCCCCTTTAGCCTGTCTACAGTAAATGTAGGCACGGCTTTTTTATTTTCTTCATTACAGATTGCACAATATGGTTTACTCATGTAATTCACTCCATATATATCGCCTTACTGATTCCATTGTTGCTAAGTGCCCTTCTCGTATAGGCCCATTCCCTGTGATACGGATATTCCATCCATCCTGTTTTTGATTTAGGAATATTACTCTTCCATTACCTAGAATGGTGAAATTTAACAATTGATGTTTGCGGTTATAAGTAAGATTTTTAATTTTTTCTCTTAACTCATTAACCTCTGTCTCATTGAACTTTAGGTATCTTCCTAGCAGCGTAAGCCCTCTTTCTTTTGTATTCATATTTCATCACCTCCTTTAATTGACTTAATACGAATATGATTGACCCTGTTAAAAGCATCATCAAAACGTTTAATAATATATTCCAGCCATGTAGAAACTCTATGCCTCCACATAGTCCTAGAATCATTACCCATAAAACCAACTGAATGTTGGTGATAATGTCTAGCTTTGTTCTCATTGTTATGCCCCCTTTAACCACTTCATATTCTGGCTTTTCATCCATGTTTCAAATTTGTCTACATGAACCAGTGTTTGTTGTGGCCCTAGTTGCATACATATTTCATTGAACTTTCCTTCATTGCGGATCATATCTACTCTTCTGTAGATATACATTCTGCTGCGCCCCCATATCTTAGCTAAGGTGCTAATAGGCACATACTTTGGTTGAACACTTTCCATGACTTCTCCTTACCTATCTTTCTTTGTCAGATAAATAAACTACATCAACTTTCATCCCTAATTCTTCTAACTCTGTAAGTGCAATCTCTAGTTCTTTTTTAGCTTTTGATGCTCTCTCATAAACTTCATAAAATGTACCTCCAAGCATTTCATTTATCTTTCCTTCTATTTCAACCGTTAGCATTAATAATCACCTTTCTATTTCCTCTTCTTTATCTAAATTGCTAATATCTACGCTTATGGAATATCCGTCTTTCTTTGCTTCTTTAACTGCAACTGCTAGTTCATTTAGTTTGTTCTCCACATTCTTCATATGTCGTTGTAATGGACTACTAATCCTACACTCTAACTTTCCATTCATTTTTATTTCTTTCATTTATGCTCCCTCTTTATCTCCTCTCTTAGTGCTATAATTAGCTTGAAAGGAGGTGAATCTATGTCCGTACATAACAATGCGTTATCCCTCTTGAGCCAAATCTACGATGCCCAAAATACTAATGGGGCATTCAATATAGCAAGAGATAGATTTGATTCTCTATCAGCTGCAGAACGTCATTCATTAGAAATGCAAGTAGAATATTTAAAAGAAGCTGGTTTTGTTAAAAACTATATTCCATGTACTGGTTTACCAATTTCTTTAAAACTTACAGCTCTAGGCATTCAAGAAGTAGAGAATGTTCAAACTAATGCATCTAGTCCTAACATCAATATAATGGGTGCTAATTATGGTATTGTCGGTGATAACAATTCATCTAACATCATCAATAACAACTGCTCATTTTCTGATGTTCAAGAACTTGTAAACTCTTCAAAGTTTTCCGAAGAAGATAAAGCTTTAGTATTAAAAGAATTAAAATCTTTATATGATCGTATTGAAATGAAAGCTCCAATTGAGCAAGGCATGCTTTCCTCAATAGCTGATAAAATTAAAGATTATCAACCTTTACTTGGTGCAGTATTAAGTTCTCTTACTACTTTCTTAACAACACCTAAGTAATGTTCAGATTTTTTCCCAATTCCAAATGCCTTTATTACAGCCATTGTAATAAGGGCATTTTCTACTTCATCCCCAAATGCTTTCGTGTACCAAGCATCTTCAATTACCACTCTGTCCATAGTGTTTTTCATTTGAATAAATATTTTTGTTAAATTATTTACAGCCTCATCAATAGTTAATCTGTTGTCATGCTCTAATGAGTTGCTATCTAGCGCTAACTTCATATGTTTTCTTAGCTTAGGATTAATGATGATTTCTACTTTATTTGTAGGTTGATTTATAGTGTTTTCTTGAACTTTCAGTTCATCCACAATTACTTCATCAATCATATTAACTATCGTTTTATATTTTGATTTTTCACATGGATCATAATGTATTACTTCTTTAATAAGGTTCTTAGCTTCAATCAACTTAACAATTCGCCTTTGACTAACCTCTTTTTGCATTTCATTCATTAATGCATTACCATTCTTTTCCATTTGTGTTTCCTCTTAACTATTTAGATTAAATCCTGTTGAGCAAATCATTTATTGGTTTGCTCTTCTTTCATATAGTCATCTATCATCATGATTGAGCTGATATATGTCTTTACTGCATGTGAACGCAATTGTTCATCTACATCATCTTTATATGGGGCTGTTAATACCCCTTTTAGTCTGTTTTTAATTAGTTCTTTAATTTCTTTCATTTGTTTCTCCTTCGTATCGCCTTCCCTAGTGCTATAATTACTCTGAAAGGAGGTGAATTTATGACCAAAACAATTAAAGAGTTACAAGCTTTAGAATTTGCAATCTATCAAACACTTACTATTGATAACTTCTATGAAGTCGAATTTCTTTGTAAGTTACATGGTGAATTGATTACATGTAAATCATTGCTTTATAGTGAAAATCCATATGTTCCAATCATTCCACCAGATTATAAAAATCGTTTCGAACTAACACCTCTTGAGTTAATCGAATATGACGAATTACTTAAATTATTGCCACTTCCACAAACACACAATATTCGTAATTCCTTAATCAGTTGGCTTGCTAAGGACATAACATTTTTCTTGAACCTATTTCTAAATGTTGACTTCATCGCTAATTCTGATAAAAACCAACTTTCAAAGCTTCCTAATACTCTAAACAATGTTTTTTTCTTAGGTTCTAATCACCAAGTGCCATGCTTATTTGTTGATGAAGATGAACCTATTACTGTTCTTTCTGTAACGGTAACTTTGAAAGATAAGTAGCTTCATACTCTAATACAGTAGAAACACTGAGAAGGATTTCATTTGCCCCTGCATATGTAAGTCCTTCTTTTTGTTTTAATAATGAAATCACTTCCATTACAATTGGCTCTTTATATAAATCTTCAACCAATCGTAATTGGCCATCATTCATTGGTTGTCTTAAATCTTTCATTTGATTTCACCTCTTTGTTTTATTTTCATCATCTGTTCATGTATAATGTTTCTTGATAGGATAATGACATATGCTGAACTACTTGGTAACAAGTAGAAGTAAAGGATAAAAAGCCTTTGCGATAACATCTTGGTGGTTAACCCACAATTTAGAAGTTTAAGCGCCCCAAATAGTATTTTGTCTAAAGCTATGGAAATGAATATTACTCCATTCACTAAAGCCTTTTCTGTTAATTCTAAGACGCAAGGAGCTCTTGCATTAGCTCAAAATGTAGCTAATAACCCAATGCTTCAATTAGCAAAAGCTCCCGGTATTTCTCGATTACGTGATTTACATCTAAGAAAGGGGGTGAATATAATGTCTGGTATTTATCGAACTGCACAAATTTGTAAAAATGGACATGTTATTACATCTAATACCAATAACACTGCTCGCCTATCTAATTTCTGTCCTGAATGTAAAGCTGAGACTATTTCTTCTTGTCCAAAATGTAATACCCCTATTCGTGGTAAATATGATGTTCCTGGTGTCATGAGTATTTCATCCTATACGCCACCTAAATACTGCCATCATTGTGGACATCCATTCCCTTGGACGGAAAGCACTTTAAACTCAATTTCAGAACTCCTAGATATGCAAAATCAGCTAACAGAAGATGAAAAACAACATTTTATGTCTTATTTACCAATCATCTTTGATGAAACTCCTCAATCAGAAGTAACCGCTTTAAAACTAAGATTATTGTTTAATAAATTACCTTCTGAAATCGGTAGTTTAGCTAAAAATGTTATTACGGATGTTATATCTGAAAGCATCAAGAAAATTCTTTTCCCTTGATACGGTCAATTAACAACTTATAACCTTTGCATTCATCAAAACCACAATTGTATTTTTTCTTTAACACCCAACAATCACATACTTCTTTTAATTTCGCCCCACAATGTTCGCAGAAGTTTCCATCCCGTACTTCTACATTACATTTGGGGCATTTTACTTTTTCTCTTTCATGTGATTTCACCTCTTTGTTTTCTCATTTTTGAGACTTTTCGGATAAAAAAATAGAGTAAGCTTCCGCATCAGTTAATGAAAGTACATCTTTAATTCGTAATGCTTCTTCTATTGTGAAACTATTCCCATCTTTTTCAAGTCTTCGATAAAATGTGCTTCTATCAATACTTACTTTGTCTGAAAATTCTACAATATTGTACCCACAATCTAATATTTTTCTTTTTAAAGCTTGTACATTCAAATATATCACCTCCTCTTTTGTCTCATTTTTGAGATTAACTAAAGTATAGTACTTTTATTTTAACTCGTCAACACATATTTTCTCATTTATGAAACATTTTAAACTTTTTAAAATTATTTGTTGCAAATATGATACACTTATAATATACTTGTCTCAAGGAGACAAAGTTATGACTGAACAAATACATGAACGAATTAAACGTTTACGCAAACAAAATAAATTATCTGTCGATGAGATTGTAAAAAAATTAAATATTTCTCGTGCAACATATTATCGCTATGAGAGTAATGAAATAGAGAAATTGCCTTTAACTATACTTGAGCCACTTGCAAAAATATTAAATACTACGCCTGCATATTTAATGGGCTGGCAAGAACCGCATCAAGAAAATAAATCTATTACATCCAATCAAACAGAAGGTTACTATGTAGATCCTGAAACTGCTGAATTTGCTGAATATCTACGTACACGCCCAGAGGCTCGTTTATTATTCTCTGCATCACGTGGTATCTCTAAAGAGGAAATGCAGGAAGCAGTAAACTATATAGAATTTATCAAATCTAGAAATAAAAAATAATACTTTTAGGGGTTGTTAGTTTGATTATTAATATTATTGAGTGTGATATTCCTAATGTGAAAGCTGTTACATCTACAGGGGAAGATGAAGGTGTTCACAATATTTATATCCGTAAAAATATGTCTATTGAAGATATGAGAAAAGAAGTTGCTCATGAATTATTACATATCCTCAATGAAGATTTCCATGTTGACCAACATGTTAACCTTATTGAACATATGGTAAGACGGAAAGAACTTACAGATGATGTATTAGATGAAATAGATTTCTATCATCATGTTTTATAAATATACTTTTATGATTTATCACAACAGCTTTTCAACAAGGAGGTAAAAACAGTAATGCCTACTGAAACTACAAAAGTAGAAGAATTTCAATCTGGTTATTTCCAAAACATGGGAGATTTTAAATCATTTATTCCATCCCTTATTAATAAAGAATGGGTTTGGATGAGTCCTAAAATCAATGTACTATTAGCAAAGGCAAACCAAGAATTAGGAAAATTAGAAATGTATTCTCAACGTATTCCTAATGTAGACCTTTATATTCAAATGCATATTTCAATTGAAGCTAATAAGTCTAGTAAAATTGAAGGCACAAAAACTACTATTGAAGAAGATTTTATTGATATTGAAGACCTTGTTCCAGAAAAACGTGATGATCAACAAGAAGTAAAAAATTATATTATTGCTATGAATCATGGTATTAATAGAATCATACATGATCAGTTCCCAATTTCTACTAGGCTTATAAAAGAAATACATGAAAAGTTATTATTTGGAGTGCGTGGCGAACGGAAAACACCTGGCCTCTATCGAACTACCCAAAATTGGATTGGAGGTAGTAAACCCTCAGATGCTCGATTTGTTCCTCCTCCTGCAAATGAATTAAATACATTATTAGGAGATTTAGAAAACTTTATCCACAATGAAAATATATTTGTTCCTCATCTAATCAAAATAGCTATCCTCCATTATCAATTTGAAACTATTCATCCATTTTTAGATGGAAATGGACGTGTTGGTAGATTAATAATTCCATTATATCTATTGAGTAACGAATTGCTTTCAAAACCTTGTTTTTATATTTCTAATTACCTAGAAAAAAATCGCACTCAATATTATGAGGCACTCGATAGAGTGCGGCATTTTAATGACTTATCTGGCTGGTTAGTATTTTTCTTAGAAGCAGTTATTGAGACTGCTAAAGCTGGTCGTGAAAAATTTGAACAAGTACTTGAATTAGTAGATAAACACAATGAACAACTGACTAAATTAAGTGGTAACAAAGAAAACCTAAGAGCTCTATTTAAGGCATTTTACGCTACGCCAATCTTAACTATAACTAAAGCTTCACAGCTAATCGGTGTTTCCTATAATACTGCTCGGAATCTTATCAATACATTAGTTGATGCTGGCATATTAGATGACTTTAATCTTCCTGGAAGTAGTCATAATCACTATGTGATGTCAGAGTATATGCTAATATTTATGTAAAGTTGAGTTATCCACATAATATATTTAAAATAAACTCCTTTTTTTGAGTTATCCACTCCATTCAACTCAAAAAACTTTCTTTTTTTGAGTTATCCACAGACTTAAACGCAAAAAATCTTATGTTTTTGAGTTTAATGTATTTAAAAATACGCCTAAAAAAATAAGCCCCCACCGCAGTGAGGGCCATTAAAAACATCATACCTTAGAGGTACTCTATTTTTACTCCACAATTATTATACCATACCTCTAAGGCTTATTTCTTATACTATTTTTAGCCTAGGAGGTATTTTTCATGTGGTGTGAAACTGTAACTACCAAAGCTGGTATTACTAAATATAAATTTCAAGAGCGTTATGTAGATCCATATAGTGGTAAGACAAAAAGAATATCTATTACATTAAATAGTAATAGTAGGCAAGCCTACAAAATCGCACAAGCTGAATTACAAAATAAAATTGACTTGGCCACTAATACAGATGTTGCAAAAGATATGACATTGAATGATGTTGTATCTGAATATTTAGAATCTAAACGTGCATTTAGAAAATCATCTACACAATATAGTATGGATAATCTACACAAACAGATTATAAAATGGTTTCCTGCTGATATATTACTATCTAAACTTTCACCATACATTATCCAAAGTACGTTTGATAAATTTGCTTGCCAGTATTCCTACAACTATACAAAACTGGCCCTTAGTCTTATTAGACAATCATTAAAATACGCTAGGCGCATGGAATATATTCGTGATATTTCATTCTTAGACAATATTGAATTACAAAAGCCAGTAGCGGATGTAGACCGCATCAAAAAACAGCGTTCTAAATTTCTAACTAAAGATGAATTAAAAGATTTACTATCACAACTAGATACTATCAATCATCATGTCTCCCTATTATGTGAGTTTCAATCTTTAACTGGTCTTAGATTTGGTGAAATGGTAGCATTACGCACTCAAGATTATGATAGAGAAAATGCAGAAATAGATGTAAACGCCACTTTATCCAATCGTGGTAGCTTTTCTGACCCTGCTATGCGATTGCCACCAAAGAATGTTCATTCAATCCGTAAAGTAAAATTAGATGCAAGGGCAGTACAAATCATCAATCATTTTATAACCGCCAATCAAGCAAGGCGATTATGGAAATCTAAATTTGCTGACCTAGGCTATATCTTTGTTACGGATGGTGGATTGCCATATGATCTACATTATGTAAATAGAACTATAAAAAAACTTCGTTTTCCTAAACCAGTAAGCACTCATACATTTAGACATACTCATATTTCTATTCTTGCTGAATCTAATGTTCCTTTAAAAGCCATCATGGAACGTGTTGGCCACAATGAGCCACGTACTACACTTGCTATTTACACACATGTAACAGATGAAATGAAACAGGAAGTAAATGCAGCAATCACTAATATGGGTAAAGCACTTGCAAATAAATAAAAAATGAGCCACCGCATCATGTGCAGTGGCTTTTTTCAACCCTCATATAAAAGGGGCAAATATTTGTTTTTAAAGGGGGCAATAAAGGGGCAAATTGTTGTTACAATGCGTTACAATTTGTTACTCTTTATCTTTCAAATATCCTTGTAAATGCTTTATCTGTTACAGTTTGTTACAATTCGTTACAATCTGTTAAATAGTCAATAAGAATGGTGCGGTTGGAGGGACTTGAACCCTCACGAGCGTACGCTCACCACCCCCTCAAGATGGCGTGTCTGCCATTCCACCACAACCGCGTGGAATACAAAAATGGTGCCTCAGGACAGAATCGAACTGTCGACACACGG
>FLSG01003794.1_pt1 | contig 36236 bp, 45 predicted proteins | sample 1550511 | NCBI WGS metagenome assembly FLSG01 (sample SAMEA4031768, study PRJEB14383) | metagenome | biome: human; feature: oral; material: saliva | place: Philippines | collected 2014
CCTGCCGCCATGCCGCAGGCAAGTTGTAGACGGGCAGAGAACTGCCCGAGGACGGCCGGTGAATGGGTGCTGCGCACCCTGTTGCGGCCGTGGAGAGCAGCAGAAGAAACGACACGAGATACGACAACAGCCCGGATAAACCGGGCTGTTATCTGCGTTAAGAGGCTGACGCACAGCGTCAATATCACCACGTCACTTCTCTGCTCTGTTACCTGCAGATCATTCAGATTTATGATACGTGTATATTATACAATAACAAGACGAGTGTGTAAACTGTCTTCAGTCGAATGTCATTTGAGTGAGGCGAAGTCTCGATCGCCGACCATAACATGGATAATCATGTTGTCGTTTGAAGCATTGATAACGCACTGATTAAACTTGTTGAAAGGGTATTCGAATTCAAAGTCAGAATCGTCAAACCATGCTGAGATAGCGCTCTTCATCTCACGAGTGAGTCGATCATAGGTCTCTGCTTGGTATGACCCTGCAATTCGAACAATAAGACTCAACACGACGGCGTCTCGGATGATGTCGCTCTCATCGCTATGTATCAGTTCGTCTTCTTTGTGTTCGTTGATATACGCTTCCAGATCGCGGTTGATTGCGTCTGCCATTTCTTCTGCGATCGGATCAAGTGTCTGATAAAGTCGACTGATCAGCGGTCCACAGTTCGAGAGTGAGACACCAGTCGAATCGATACTGATCCATACTCTGCCGTATCCATGTTTAACCGTCCGAGTGATGGTGTCGTTAAACTCTATCCTGCTTTGATGGCGCATGTCTATCAATCCTTTCGAGACTTAGAATTATGCGATTCCGCATGATCCTGACAATGTAATTATATCATAACTTAATGTCGAGTATTAGTCACAAAGATAGCAGCAGGCAATGCGAAACAGACAGAAGACAGCATGCACAACAACAGCCCGGTTTATCCGGGCTGTTGTTGCAATCAACTTCTTCTGAACAAAGATATCGGAGTCTCCACCGATGTAGATATAATATCACATCTGAGAGTAAGTGTAAACTCTCAGTCGAAGTCCATTTGCTAGATCAGCTTGCACGGCCAGCCAACTGAGATGCTGATCCGCGTATTGTTGTTTTCGACACGGATGACGTAGAAGCCAGCATCACACCATTCCGGCCAATAGCCTCTAATTGAGTAGTCTACGTCGAGGCATCCGAATAGATGTTTCGTCACATCGAGAATGTTCTCGTAGATTTCTGAGTTCTTGTCGATGATCTCGCCGATCATGCTTGACGCAGCGGCTTTATTGACTCGATGGTTTCCGAGGATCCACTCTCCGATCACATCTTGCTGGATAGGTCGGCCACCACGGATGCGACGCTCTCGCTCTATGACGAGTGAATGGAAACGCTTGCTCAACTCATTCTCAATGATAGTCGCCATTTTCTCGGCAGCCAGATTTAGAGTTGTTTGCAGCCATTCAATGAGAACGTCTTGATTCTTGAGTGAGCCTGGCTTGTTCACATTGATACATACTCGGCCGAAACGCTGATCGACGAATTCTTTCAGTCGACTATTGTAGTATACATCACCGAGATTTGATTGATCTGAGTCAAGGTACTGGCGAATCTCTTTCGCATACATGATGTCTCTTATTCTCCGTGTTCGCTCATGTAGTTTTCGACGTCAGCTAGTGCATAGTTCATGTCGGCTCGGACTTCATCGATCATGTTCATCAACCGATCATGGAGAATCTCTGCAATATCAGAATCGAGCAGCTCACAATAGCCTTCTTCAGCCGATTTGATCGAGAATACGATGTCTTCGTATGCCTGTTCGACAATCGTTTCCGGTGATTTCTTGTACATGATGGAGTGTCCTTCCGTTGATAAGATTATTATACCACTCAGAGAGTGGAATGTAAACTCTCAGTTGAAGTTCATTTGAGAGATTCGTTTGTAAGGGCAACCTGTCTCCATGCCGATATAGATCTCGTCGTTAAGTGCGCTGGCGACCCAGTGCTCTGATTTGCAATGATCACTACTGAATTTGACGTTGATTGAGCTATTGCGGACGATCTCTTCTGCAGCTTCATTAAGTTGCTCGAAAATGTACAAATGAGAGTTTGCCATGTCTCCAAGAAGGCTAGTCAAACACCGGTCGGTGATGTAGCCTTTCTCAATGATCCATTCGCCGACTTCGTCTTGTCGGATCGGCTTTTCACCATGAGATCGACGTTTCGTCTCAACTTCGATTGACCTGAGATAATCAATCATATCGAGTTTAATAGCTTCTGCCATCTTCTCGGCAATCTGATCCAGACCCTCACGGAGTTGATCCATCAGGTTGTCATACTCTGCTAGAGCCTTCGGATCAATGTATGTGCGAGTAATCAACGTCACTCGCACAGAACGAAACTGTCGATAGATATAATCGTTCAGATCATAGACAGGCACGCTACGAAAGTCATAATGAGTTTCTCCAGGCTGATCTAGATACTCATCGATCTTCTGCTTACGAATGCGTTTGAGAGCCATGCTGTTCATGGTGTGTCCTTCCAGTTGTCGATAAGATTATTATAATATTCAAATAGACTGGTGTACACAGTCTTGTAAGCAGCAGATATGACGATGGAGACCCTTTCGAGTCTCCATCACTATGTCAAACCCTCCAGTAAGACAAGATCTATTTTATCACATGTCGATCACGACATACGCTTGTCTTCTAGAAACGTCGAGTCTGGTAGAGCTCGAGGTCAGGATCTTCTCGAATATCATTCAGCATGTAGTCGTAACGTTGACGTGCAGACTCAATCAGACGATTGACAACGTCCGCAACCGGGTGACTGTCATTCCAGACGAACCGACCAGAGTTTTCGTCAAACTCAAAGAGATCGCCTTCCTCGATATTGGAGAAGTCATAATCATCGATTGTATTGTGGACATATTGAAACACATTGTCATTATAAGCCGAAACATTGATATCCGCTTCGAGTAGCATTGGTACTATGCCACGCTCAGTTGATCGGCAGCGTACGCCAACCGGGACGTCTCGCATAAGATACTCCGCGAAGATGTGAATTGCACTCATTTGCTTCCTGTCGTTTAAGATTAAAAGATATCGACGATTTCGATATCAGGATCGTTCTTGATATCATCAAGCATGTAGTCGTATCGTTGACGAGCTTCTTTGACGAATCTCTTAATCGTACGATATGCGAAGTGATTCAAGTTTACAGACGTCGCATAAAATGGCGTGACACAATTGTACAAACCATCGGTCTGTTGTCCAGAGATCTCTGGATCGAGATGACGATAGACGTCATTTCGTACAGCGTCTTCATATTCTCTAACCACCCTGAGAGCGTTAAGGAAATGCTCATATTCCTCATGCTCAGCTGATCGATACTTGACGTCTTTGCTAGACTGGTGTAGTAGAAGATCCGCTACACTGTAGAGTTCTTCGTCCATGTCATTCTCTGTTCCTGTAGCATGTCGCGCACATTGCTCGACAGTCAGATCGTAATGTGCCAGGCCTGTCTTCTGCGTTCGTGCCACGCGGTCTGAGTCGCCTACCGCACTTGACACATTCAGTCGATTCAGTAGCACCGTGAGTGTAGACTCGGATCTCTTCACCAATCGGAGTTTTCGTGCGTCGACGCACACGATCTCGGCATGCGCCGCAGTATCCATGACTCGTGTGAGCAACTTCTGCACCCATGCAAATGTACTGTTCTCGATAAGGAGAAGTTGGCGGAAACATCAATCGATTGCATCCACGACAAGGAACTGGCTGAACTACATCTTTCTCAAATGTTTTCATGTGATTATTATATCACATCAGAATGAGCGAAGATATAGTCTCGTCAAACAAATTGATCTTTGACACGTCGATACCGACGACACCGGGCAGCTCTGCGAATGCTTTAAACAGCGCATTGCTCTCCTTCAGAACGTCGATCTCGAGAGGCGTGAGCGGCGGATGCTCTGAGTGAGGACGAGAATTTACTCGATCAATCAAGAGATCATCCGACGACGAGTAAAGGATAAATACCTTATCGACGGAGTTGATCATCTTGATCACTTCAGATCGTTTCGGCACAAGCTCGCAATCCCAAAGATAGCCGTACACGACAGATGAGATCATCGATCGATCATGTATGATACCATCTCTCTCATAATCTTCGGTCGTCATGATTCGAGTGCTATCATGCTTGCAGTAATCGAGACAAAAACTTTCAGCGAATCGCGAGCAGATAGTTGTCTTGCCACTACCTTGAGGACCGTCTACGATGATTCTCATGAGAGAAGATCCTTCTGGATCTCGTTCATCACCTTGAAGAACTTCTCGGCGACAACGATCATGCCATTAATACACTCCTCGTCTCGATCGATGACAACACATTGAACCGGGTCAATCGTCTGCGGACGTTGTACACCATCAGGGCAGGTCAGCCAATCATCGTGGTGACGTTCCCAGGCGAACACACAATAATCTGCATCGAGCACGAACATCTGCCATTGCATCTGGTACATGTAGCCGGTCTTATCGAAATGATCTGAGCCGGGCGTCAGATCGTATTTACTCGTTTTGATCTCGGCAAGAGCGATACGCTCGACCTCATCGACACCGATCATATCAGGCGATGCGAGATAACGATCATTCGATGCTGATCGAAACACTCGAGACTCGTGGGCAAGATAAGGATACTCCTTAGAGACCTCAGCTGCAATGAGAGGTTCTCGTTCCTTACCCCACGTTAAATACTTGCTCGACGTGAAAGAGCTTTTAACCGGCATGAGCTTGAGAAGAGCAAGCTCGTCGATGCTGCCACCCATGTAAAGATGCTTCACTTCAGTGGCGGTTAGTCCGTTACGACGCTCAGCGAGCCAGTTCTCGTAGTCGGTGTCGCTTGCACCGGCGCGCTTCATGACGTCTTCGATACTCACTGTTCAATCTCCTTACGGTAGATGACCTCTTCCAACAGATCTATATTATCATAGTCTGGCCGCACATTCCAAATGATCTCAATAATGAGTTCGTTCTTGTAAGCAGGGTCGACACCGAGAAACTCGATTACCCGGTCGATGTCGGTTTGTCGAGCATGCTGAACCAGCGAGTAATCAACTGTGATTGTCTCAATCGATTTACCGAGAGTCGAATATGTGTGACGAGCATAATCGTCGCCAGTCGCTTCAAGGAACTGACGCATCTTGTCGCCGATAATCAAGTGAGGTCGGACAACCTCACGCATCTCAGGAACTGTCTTCACCTGCAGAATGTTTTGATCGACTCGCTCAATCACGACGTTCGTGGTCGGCACGATATAGGTTGTGTCAGGATCATTGATGCTGACTTTGATCCGGTCGTTGTATGTGACGATCTCCGCGGTGAAGATCACACCACGCATTGCATTAATCTGATCGTCTGTCAAAAGCAAATCGACGCCGTAATGATCATGGACAACGAGTCTCTCGTCTCGGCATGAGTGAGTTTCAATTGTATCGAGCACCGTGTCGTATTGATTGATCAGTGCTCTTGATAGTTCTTCCATGGTTGATCCTTTCAATCATAAAAGTATAGGCGGCCTGAGCCGCCTATACCTATTGTATTGTGTCAGTCAACCACGTAAGCCGTGAAGAACACGATATTCGTGTTGAACTGATTCGGCTCGATCATAACCTGGATCTCGCCGCCGTTCTCAATGAGATCCTCGATGTTAATACCGAAGACAGTCCTGATCTCGTCGATCTTGTGCTGACGCTCGGTATCAACGAGTCGATCGATTCGAGCATTCACTGCTTCCTTGTTCTTTTCGGACATCTCGGAATTAGCGAGTGTTTCGCGGAGACTATCGATCGTCTTGTTAGTGTACTTCATGGACACGACAGTGTCCGGCTCATCCATGTTCTCAGACGCCTTAGCAAGCTGAGAAACTCGGAAACGCTTGCCATCTACGGTCTCAAACCCGGGTTCGAAACGGAAACCAGACCGCTCAGCAAAGAGAGTCAGAGTCTTCGGCTCCGACGCAGTCTTCTTGAGCTTCTTGAAGTCTGCGATCTCAGGACGATCAAATCGGATGAACGTCTTGATCTCATGCAGCGCAGCACGGAAGTTCTCTCGGTCGATCCAAGCCTCGAACTCGAGTTCGAAGATGTTGTCTTCGATCGTATCCAGCTCAAGACCAACAGACTCGAGCTCTTCGACTGCGGTCTGGTAGGTGTCGTCGTCTGCGACATATCCACCGCGCTTGTCGCCCTCGCCGTCGACCCACTTCATCAGCGGAATTTTCAGGGTGAAGACATCACCGGAAGCAGGCTCCTCGGCCATGATGGTGATTCGTGCGTCGGTCTTCTGGGCCATGTAAGCCACGAGAGTTGCCTTTTCGGACATTTTAGTTGTTCTCCTTTTGTGTAGTGATCATGTCATTGACATGTTTCGTTAGACTCTTTTTGAGAGTGATGCTGACCTGATTCGCAGCCAAGCTGATAGAATCTTCTGGCACCGTATCCGCCTCGAGTGTGTTGTTATCGTAGAGGTAATCATCGAGACGAAGCTTTGAGATAATCGTCGTTCCGTACCGAGCGAAACGACTCATTGACTCCACATCGAGAGTCAATGCAGATGTACCGAAACCATTCCAGTTTCGGCTAACGAGAGTGCAGTGATCGAAACCACACTCGAGCATTTGATTGATACCCCTAATGATATCGCCAATCACGAGGCACTTGTACGTTTGAGATGGTACACAATCAACCAAGTAAGTACCGGCACCAACCACTCGCCAAGTTTCCTCGTCTGGAAGGTATTGTACTGGCATCAGATCAGATCGTTCACGATCCGTTGGCTTGGATCGATCTGCAACGACTGAGATGTCTTCGCCGACGAGCTGTCGAATCTCGTATTTCGCAGATTCGATAACTTCGTTCAGAAGTTCGATCTGCCGGATAGTGAGCTCATCAGGCAAAACTCGATCATTCATGAGATCGAATAGCAGGTTCTTCTTGACGCCTTTGCCAATCAGCATCGGTAGTCGGACGATGTGGACACTCCCGACATGCGGAGCAATCTTCTCCATTACGAACTGCTCTGCAGCCAGTCGGTTGCGACCATACGCGTGATTGAACTGGACATCAGTCGTGGAAATGAAGAATAGGTTTTCGACCTTGTACGTATCATCGGAGACGAACTTCAGGAGAGTCTCCAGTCGAGTCTGGATCTCTTCCTCGTCTTGCTTCGGTTTAGCGTTTGCGATGTACTTACGACCAGGAATGGCAGCGTAGAAAAGATTGTCAATCCGGTTATGGAAGTATCGACTGAGCCAGTCAGTCAGTTTTGCAGATGTTCGATAACCAAGATTATAGCAATCGCCAGGAACATAGATCTCCTCGTTCGTAATGAGCTTTGAATTTGCTCGGAAAGCGAGATCGTCGCCGAGTCCTCGAGCTAGTGCGTCGCCAACAGCTCCAGTGCCGATAACGACATTTGTCTTGTACTTAAAATTCTGCGTTGTCATTGGTAGTGATCCTTTCGATCCAGTTTGACAGAATCTATTATACACCGTTTTGATAGAGTTGTACAATCTGGGGAGCCGAATTGACTCCCCAGATTGAGTGAGTCGTTTTTTTACTTCACGACGTAGAAGGTACCATCAGCGAATTCGATCGCTCGGTCGTATTCCTTCGGCTCGATGTCCCAGACACCATTACCCTCGAGCATGCAGTTGTACTGGTAGTCTCGGTAATCTGCCGACTTGACGTTGTGGATGTCGAAGTCATCGATCTTCTCGGCGTTGTCGTAAGACTCCAGGAAGTGGACCATCTTTTCGATCGGACCAGCAACCACGATTGCGGGCCAGCCGGCACCAGATCCGTGAAGATCAACGTGGGTGATGACGATGCCGTTCTCGCGGAGCGGGAAGTTCCATTCCTGCCGAGCGGTCCGAGCAACAGAGCGGATAACATCCTGCTCGTTGAAGTCGTCGGGGAGGTTGTAATCGCACCAGTCGAGATCGGCGAATGCCTCAAGGTTCTTCGGGTTCATCGTGAACTCCTTCATTGGTTCCTCTAATTACTATTGATCAACCAGCGAACCATCTTTCCGGTTGATAGAATAATCGTATACCACGACTGTGGAGCTTGTACACTCTCGTGGGTGTAATCTATGTTACATTCTCAGGCTAGTTCAAGATAATAGATAAAGGCCGCCTCGGCGGTACTTCGTACCGAGTCAGCGGCCTTATCGAGCTCCGAGAAACTCACTATCCGCACAGGTCTTGGTTATCACCAACCTCGATAATTAGTCTGACTCGTGCGTCACGAGCGAGTACGACATAACGCCCGGATCCAACGAAATGATAGTTAACGTCAAAACCCTCGTCACGCGCAAGGATGATTCGTTGCGCGGTGTGACCAAACTCCTCGTAGATATCTCGGTTCTCTTGCACGATACGGGTAACCATGCGACGTACGTCGTCTTGATTAAGAGAACAATCATTGCCTGGTAACTGGAGCTGCTCGAGCTCATCGATTGTTTCGTCCCAATCGTGCATGATACGATCAGCAAGCTCGTTGGCAATCGGCGTCAACTCGTCGTAGAGCTGATCACCTAGAGCCTTATATGTCGATGCGTCATGTCCACCTGTCTCGATCGTGATATCGACTCGACGAAAATATCTATTGACATACGACTCGAGAGTAGCACGTACGTCTCGCTTGTTTGTGATCATCGATCCGTTCCTTTCTGACTGCTACTCGAATGCCATCTGCGAGATTCTCGGACACGGATGACCGTATCTGACTCGGAGGGCGAACATATCGTTCTCGGCTTCGAATGTGTGACGGCCTTCGTCGAAACTACGCTTGATCCAGACACTGTTATTGCCACATTTACGTCGAACAATAGATTCTATACAATTACCAATCTCATCGTAGATCTCTTGGTGTTGATCAATGATGCTGCCCATGATACTGAGAATCGCATTAGTGCTGAGATGCTGAGATTTAATCAGCCATTCGCCGAGCTCGTCTTGCTGGATCGGTTCTTCGCCGTTCTCGCGACGATCCATCTCAGCTAAGTTCGCGACACAATAATCTTCTACGCCTTGCTTGAGGATGCCGACCATTTCATATGTAATCGGCTCCAGGTTCTCGTGAAGTTCGTTGACCATTCTTTGATAACCAACCGGCAAAACTCGATCGTCCGTATCGATATCGATTTTCACGTGCAAGAAGTATCTCTCAATGTGATCATCGAGATTCAGTTTCCGATGTAGCGTGCCATACGGAGCTGGTTTGGCGTCTCCGCCTAGATAACCATCGAGCTGTTGCTCACGAGTTTGGTTCGCTGACATTTGTCATCCTTTCTACTGATGAGATTATTTTATATTGTTTCAAGCTCGATATGCAATGCTTTTTCGAGTTTCGAGAGACCGACGTTACGTAGATAATCAATCCGTCCTTGGATCTGAGCATCTGAGAACTTGCTGATCTTAAGGATGATCTCACACTCGAGACCGAGAGATGGATGTTTTGCGTCAATCACGAAACCATGAATTTCGTTCAGAATCGGCTCAGGATGGAAACACACAACGATATCGTTGTGATCGATACCTCCTAGATATGATGACGGCCACGAGCTCAGATAATCTTTGACAATCTCGACACCCTTGGTTTCAAACATGTGCAGAACGTCACGATGCTTCTCGGCGGGATCTGAGCTGTTATAGCAAGACTCTCGTATCGCAAGTCCAATGAACGTGGCAATCTCACGGAGCGACGAACCTGGTGCACCGTAAAGTTCAACTGCACGGTCATAACCGGGCACTGCTCGAGCAAGATTACTATATGCTTCGATGAGTGACTCTTCGAACATACCATTCTTCATTTGATTATAGAGAGCAATAAATTCATCGATCGATTCTGATTCGACCAGACTTGTTAAATTATCAAGCATTCCGAGTGGTACACTTAAATCAAGGATCTCATCAAACAACTGGTCGCTGGCCTCCTCAAACGACTGAGAACTAGCTTCGTCAACTAGATACTCCAGAGGAGACGTCACATCTCTGCTGAATCCTTCAAGATCTTCAAGCTCGAATCGATCAGCAACATCATAGACGTCTCCGTCAATCTCATAGACGTAAGCTTGATCATAAACATCGATTCGATCTCGGACGATACCTTCGAGCTCACCGAAAATATTCACTGCACGATCAAGTAATCTATCCTCGATGTTCAGATAACAAGCGAGAGCATCTTCGCTCGCGCCTGCTTCATCGAACTGTGATCGTAATCGACGAAACGAACTCATCGTATTCCTTTCTTTGTTGCTGAGACTATTATATACAATTGCTGGTAATGATAAAACGGCCACATCAACTGTACGTTGTACCGGATCAGCGGCCGTATTAAGTCAGCTGTTAGAGGCTTGTCAGCCCCAGCTGCGTCGTTTAACTGCCTTGACGTGTCGATCTTCGATTGGCACCTCGTCAGTGTACTTCTCTGCCCATTCGCAGAAGCCGAGCTCGACCACTCGACTCTTATAATCGATTGGCTCAGGTCGTGGATATTTGCCACGGAGATGAGCAAAGATATTCTCGATCTCTTCATTCGAGATCCAGGGACCTTGAACACGAGTGATCGTACCATCGACTGTTTTAACGAGACCGTCACCGTAACCGCGTAATGACTCACCGCCAGGCTCGTCGAGCACAATCATAGAGTTTGTTTGGTCTGTCGTTTTCAGACACACTCGAGATGGAATATTTGCTTTCAAGATAGGACTGAGAATATCAGCAGAGGGTCGCTGCGTGCTAACGATAACGTGGATACCGCAAGCACGAGCTTTCTGGCCGAGTCGGACAATGTTCTTCTCGACATCAGGTGTCTGCATGACCATATCAGCGTACTCATCAACCACGAGTACGAAATATGACATTTTCTCTTCACCGCAGTCAGGGTGAGTATCGACATACTCATTGAACTCTGAGATGTTCTTCACGCTGTACTTGGAGAGAAGCTCGTATCGCTCGTCCATCAGCCATGCTAGATATGCAACATACCCGTATGCATCTTGCATATCGGTGATCGGGTCATTCGGACAGAACGGCAAACCGACATATGCTGTTGCTTCAACTTTCTTCGGGTCGATCCATTGGAGCTTGAGTTCATCTGGTGTCGCATGGCAAAGCATCGAAATGATCAGTGCGTTCGCGAAAACAGACTTACCTGAACCGGTCTGGCCTGCAATGATCCAGTGAGGGCCGGAACTAATGGTTGTAGCGAATGGTTCACCATCAAGATCAACCCCGAAAACGGCGTGTGTTGGATCCTTAGCCTTTGTTTTCATCAGTCAACAACCTCAAATCCGTCGACGTAGAGAATTCCTGTTAACTTGACTCGACGAGGCACAAAATTGTCGTACTCAATCAGGTACATTCGACAATCTGCCTCGCTGAGTATTTCGCCTGCTTCGAACTCGATATCGAGATTAACGACTTTGTCAACGTCTTCGTCTTCGATCTCGACGGCAATCGGGCGTTTGTAGTCGCCACAACCACCAAAACACTCAATTCCAAGCTCGCGAAATGCACGAGTGATTGCGTCAAGTAGATTAAGACGAATATCTGGTTCGTTCCTGATAAGCTCGAGGTCGACGTGCATAGAATCATACTCGTCACTATATGGAAAGTCATCGCTACCTTCGATCCTGATCGAAGAAAGCACAGTGCGTGGTTGAACATATACCATGATCATTTACCCTTGTTAGATTGTATTACACGTCTTGATTGAGTCGTGTCGACATCTTGTGCGGATCCTCTGCCTTGACGATCTCGACCCAAGCGACTGCTCGAGCGGGCATCGTAAACCCATCCATCATACCGAAATTCGGTCCATTGAGTGTCGTAAAGTGATTAAGCCTCAAATCGGCTTGGATCATTTCGTACGCAGCTTCTGCTTCAGACTTTGTCATCGGCTTGCTACGCACAATATGACTCGAGCTGAGAAGCCTGAACTCGACATAATATACTGCTTCATCTCCGTCTTCCATATCCGACCTTTCTCACGGATGATAATCTTACCGACAGATTGATTATATCACAACAGGAAAGACTCTGTATGTCAGCTGACGACCTCGAATCCGTCGATTAGTATACTACCTGACAATTTGACGAGACTAGGTCTGAAATCATAGAACTCAGTGATGTACATCCGAGCGCTGAGCTCGTCGATCAGAGCATTCGCCTCAATTTCAAGATTGAGATTGACGAACTCGTCGATGTCTTTGTCATCAATCTCGTAGATGAGTGAACGCTCTTTGTAGCTCTCGTGATGATCGAGTCCAATATCGCGAAGTGCGTAATTGATCGCGACATATAGACTGAAAATGAGATCTTCGTTGTCCATGATGAACTCGCGATCAACGTTAAGGATAGCGCCATCGTCATATGAAATGCTCGGACCACCGTCGATCATGATCGAAGAAGACACAATGTTTGGTTTGACATAAGTCATGATCATTTACCTCCTTGTCAAATTATATTATGACTCTTGATCGAGTTGAACCGCGATGTCAGATAGAACTTGCATAGACGTATCGAGTCGATCAGAAAGACGCTCAAAAACGATCTGATCAAATCGACAATCAGACACAAGACTGTACTGACTAACTCGATGGCTGTTACCGCGTCTGACATTACGTCCTTTCGCCTGCTCAAGTCGAGACGCAGAATTCTGGTTCTGATAGAAAATCGTCAAGTTCGATCGTGGCATCTCAATGCCCTCTGATCCAGCTTGATACTGCACGAGAATGGGATCATCTCGATCAAAATCAACTTCTGCTGCAGAGTGTGCACCTGAAATAATCTGGTATGAGATACCCTCAGATTGGAGACGAGACTCAATCGCTGCGAGAACGTCAGTATTCCAATAGAACACGAGAGGTTGAACTGCGCCAGGTTGTTTCAATAGCTCGATGAGTGCATTGAGCCTAACCTTCGACTCGCCGATAGCCTTGACAATTTCAAGAGTATACTCAGTCGCCGAGTCAAAGGCTCCTACTCTGAAAGCTTCTCTGAGAGAATAGAGATTCGCAGTAAGTACAATGTCATTCGGCAACTGGATCAACCGAGAGTTGACGGTCGGCATCGTGATATCGCTCATGTCGATATCCGGTGAATAAACTACTTGCGAAAGCTCGTCAACGAACCTCTGGTAAGACGGCCAACGATCCTGACTAATCCGATGAGTGTCAGGATCATAAATCAGCAACTCGCCGTGGAGACCAATCAAATGCTCGAGATTATGACCCTGGATAAACTTGGACTTGCTATTATACATGCCGTTCATAATCAAATATGAACAACCATCCATCACCGAGTCATTTGTGAAAGGCGTTGCGGTCAAACCAACTCGTCGAAGCTGCTTCAATCGCCTGAGTTTCTTCGATCGCTTGCTCATAGGGTTTTTATAATTATGGACTTCGTCTAGAACAACAATACCATCTTTACCCATGAGCTTGAGAGTCTGCACAAGAGTCCGTCTATCATCAAGGATATTTGCGAATCGATCGAACGTTTCAAGCATGACAGGCTCTAGGATATTATCCGGATGAGCCGCATTCCAAGACTTGATGGTCCTTTGCCAACTGCCTCGATCCATGATGGATCTCGATGCAACGACGATGAAAGGCAGCTTCTTGCCGAGTCGCGCTTGCTCGAGACCGAGAAGCTCGACCGCAATCACCGTCTTGCCTGTGCCAGTTGGCAACTGTAAAAGCTGAAAACGATCAGTTTCCAGTCGACTCAGAACCGCGTCTGCGATATCACGGTTTGCTCCCCACTTGATATGAGTGAACGGCTCAAATGTCGAATCGTTGAGCGGGTACAGTCTCAGATCAGGTTGCTTCTTTTCTCGAGGGGCTGTCTGAGACTCGCGCTGAGATGATTCTTTCTTGTCTTGTGCTCTACGACGAGCAGCCATTAAACCATAATTATTCATAATCAAACCAACTCGACACTCTCTGTTACATTCGATGACCAACTGTGTGTGAATAAACTAAACTCATCTTCATTCGTCGTATCGATCTGCTGCAATGACCGATCGTCAAGATCCTCGAGCAGAAAATCAGCTGTTGCAATGACAAACCTGCCACCTGACTTGATGATCTCGAGTCCACGTCGTAGCTGATTGATAGCAACCATTCCGCCTGGCTTCTTGATCTCGACACCGACAAGCTTGCCGGTACGATCAACTGTGAGAATATCAGGAGTGCCGGACTTTGAGAACATCGATCCGTGAAAGTTTACATACCACCTGCCGTCAGCATTGAGCTGTGACTCGATCATGCCGACGACCTTCTGCTCTGTCATTCGAACATGCTCCAATCGATCCGCTTGATCATCCGACGAGCATGAGCCTGTGCAAGATGGTAGTCTCCGATCCATGGATAAGTCTGCTTGAAACTTTCAATTTCATTCGAGGCACCGATAACGATATAATCTCTTGCGCCAGCATAAGACATCTCGTACGGTCGATTATAATCAAGCTTGAGCACAGCCATTTGATCGACGGCAACGATATGATGAGCATTCTCTCGATAGAGACCGACTGACATGTTCGGCCGGATCCATCCACACAAATCGATTCGTGACGTAACAGACTCATCGTCAATCACCGAGTCAAGATATTCGCGTGTTACATTGCCGATCCAGCTGAGTCGATCGCTCTGACGATGCTTCAGCATGTTTGCAATACCACGAGTACGATCATCCTTAGCCGATCCGAGATAAACAATCTCGTCCAGGTTGATGCCGAGAGCTTGATATTCTTCAATGCCTCGATCGAGGTTCTGACGATTCACTTGATCGAAAGTGCCGACTGCGCCGAATGGGAAGCCGTACATTTTATCGAGAGTCGTATCGACACCGATTGATTCGAGAGCTTCGCACAGCAAATCAGTATGCTGAGTCATACATCCTGTCAACAGCACATCGTGCCGAGGTACAATCGTTCTCCACGACAAGTCTTGCACGATCGCGATCGTCCTTTGACGATTGGCAGTCATACTAACACTAGGCGCCGGCAATCCACTACAGAACACAATAAGTGTATCAGGATGGCGCATCGAATCAAGTGTTCCATAAGTTCGAGCAACACGAACGTCGATACCGTGCGCTTCCAACGCTCGAGAGAAAATCATGATCTCACTCCACGATGTGTGATCAGAGAACTCTCGATTCGAGTGAGTGACGTAAACAGTCATTAGATAACCTCTACTCTCGCCGTGCCTGATACCTTCTTACCAGACGCGTATGCAATATTTACCTTCATTAAGTCAATTATATCATACGCTGCGTTGCAAAGAACCATCACAGCATATAGAACTAACCCGATTAAAGCTAGATTCAGATCATTACACATAAATGACGTCATGATCGTCATAAACAGGAATACGACGCCTGCAGTGAGAGCAAACTCGTTACGCAGCAGCCATGGAACATATGGCTGACAGTGTCGATTGATTAGACGATTCATCTCAGAGAAAGTGTATGATTCTCTGCACTTGATGCCATTGAGAGCATCATGCTCGAGTTTGACCGGTGCAGAGTCAGGAAATGCGAGACCGAGAGAAACCATCAGGTCGTGATCATTGTTATCGTTTGATAGAGCGACATTGATAGCATTCCGAGACGCAATGAAACCGATTGCAGTCGGGCCGACAATTGTGTGACCATATCGTCGGTTAAACGTTGTGTAATCGTTTACCTCGCCGAGAGTGCTGATCCACTCAAGCTCAGAGTCGTTGTCGTGAGTACTCAAAGCTCGAGCTAGTTTCAGATTAAACTGATTCAGCCAGACAACGAAGTCACCCACGGCCTGCTCAGCAAAGAGAGTAGCATACGCCCATGTTTTGATGTTTCGAGACGATTCGATAATGATAATCGGAGTCTCGGCCGGACCGAGTGATTTGAGCTTGCTGGACAACTGACAGTCTGACTCATTCGCGAGAATAATCTCGCAATATACTTGATCATTCGCAAGCTCGATAATCTCATTGACGAACTTGTCTGTGAGTGTTTCGTCTGTGACAAGAACACCTAGCGACACGAAACTATCAGACATTCTCGATCCTTTCTAATACTTGATCACAATCATAAATCGATGAGAGCTTACCACCGAGAATCGATAGCATCCTCGGATGCTTAATGAAACGCACAGACCGAGAATCGCTGACTTCGCTTGTAAGCGGTACAGCCTTCACAGTTCTGATTATATCAACAACCGAGAGTGACTGTACAATCTCATGATCGATAAATTTCGAGAGTTGCGCAAGCATGAGTCGAGCAAGATTCTCATTCGGTACGTGTCCGCACGGAGTGTACGTCACAGATGTGAGAGAATACACATCGCGAGTGTACGGCATGATAGAACAGAACGGACCATCCATGAAAGTCCAGCCAGTGTTCTGGAGAACACCATGATCGTTCAGTAGGATCTCTGTACAATATTCTCGCTTTGATACGTTCTGACAACTCGGCTCGACCATCTTGATAATCTCATCAAGACTGGCATATGAGCAGTTGACGACATAATCAAACTCTCGGATCTGAGTATCGGACATTACAACGACGCGGCGAGAGTCCGTGTTGTCAATACCAACAACTCGTTCTTCAATCGATTCGATGTGAGACGTCTTCTCGACCATGATATCCATCATTTGGTGAGTGTCAATTGCACACTCATCTGTGATCCACGTGTCTTTGACCAGAGATTCTGATCGATTCACTCTCTCGAGCGGAGCATCGATCACCTGACAAAATCGCTCAAACTGCGACGGAGTCACTTTCGATCCGATAAGCGGCACACCATAGATTTGAGTGAAATCGTCGATCACAGCATCACGAAACTCGTTCTTGAAACGTTGATACAACTTACGTGACTGAGATGCAGTTTCCACTGACCGAGGATAATGATAACCTCCGTGAATCCTAGCCTGATTCACGATGCTTGCGATGCTCGGATCATTCTGAAAGTAAATCGTGACGTCGTGACCGAGAGCATCAAGCACTCGTGCAGCATGTCGACCATACATACCACCGCCGATAACGCATACTCTCATCGACGCCACCATTCATTGACAAACTCAATGAACTTCTCATACTTGCTGTCGTCTGCACGAGACTCAAACGAGATATCGACGTTGCTACCATGATCGCAGATCCAACGATTCAACATACTCAGCTGCACGGACATCCGGCGAGAATCAAATGGTTCCAGAGGGTTGACGCCACGGACATGGAAGCGCTCAATCTTGGGCATCTTCGCAACGTCAGTTGCGGTCAGGCCCATTTTAACCGCTTCGCCAAGGTCCAAGACAACCCCTGCAGACCAGTTGTTCGGAGTCATCGATACAGCATCAGCAACTAGCCGAGCAGAGGTGTACGAGTTCATTACGGAGCAATCAAGTACTTCGATTAAGAATCGCTTGCGAGACTCAGTTCGAGGCAGAGAGTTCACCACAGTGCTGATTGTCCGGAGAGTTGATGTGATTGGAGTCTGTCGAGTCATCGGTGCTCCATACACAAACGAGTTATAGCCGAGTTGAGACCATTTGTTTAGCATATCTCGACAAGTAGCTTCGAACTCTCGAGTACCGAGCGGCCATGTCTTCTTTGCTCCGTACAAGAAACCGAGCATGTCGCTCGATCCTTCTGTACGTTTGGTCGGTACGTCTTCGACGTAATCGACACCCTCTGGCATGATGTCGCCAGGAAACGACAGGGATGTCAGACCAATTCGCATAATGCTTCAATCTTTCTCTTGTAGTTGTTTGCATTGAATGCAAGCAGTGCTGACTGCAACTGCTCATTATATGACATTTTATTCATGATCTTTGCTGACTCTGCGGCGCGATGTGGCATGTTTCGAATCACATTCTCCGGCCAGTACAACCGCAAACCAAGCATGAGAGCCTCGAGCTGAGTATACTCGATAACAAGATAATCGCCCTCGACTAAATGATAATTGTGAGTCACTAACGAGTACTCTGCACCGCTAGCTCGACATGCGATCTGTGTCATATCAAATGGTTCGGCGAAAATCTTCACTCGCGGAGTCTTGCAATGAGACCAAAGTGTCTGCATAAAGAATGTGTCACTCAAAGCTCGCATCGACTTGTTGCTCATAAGGAGAGGACTACACAAAGTGTGTGGATCATTATTCAATTCAAGAACAACCGCTTCAAGCCAGAGATCAGGCCCCTTCCAGAGAGACGGTCGACACCATGAAAGTGAGCCAGATCGAACCTCGTCTGAGAGCCGACCGATTACATCAGATTCATCCATGTAAACGATCTGTCCGAATGAGCCCTGCCAGACGTTTATGCCTTGCTCAGTGAGACCATCGTCAATCAACGTCTCGCTGTGGTGAAGAACACCTCGAGAATAAGCAATCAGCTGAGCTACCTCGAAATGTTGCGCAGAGAGATTTGATAGCCATCGAGTTTGACGCATGATATCAAGCATCACGTATCGACAGCCATAAAGCTTCTGAACGACCAACGAGAGCTCTCGAGTACCAGCAGGCCGAATATCGATCATGACAACCGCAACTACTCGGTCAGGGTTGTCGTCCATCAAACTGATGTGCTTAAACTCAACCTGCGGATAAAGAGCCTGCACCTCATCAACGACCTTGCGATCTTCTGCACCAGCGTACCAGACGATGCCATCACTCAAATGAGCAGCGACATTCAGGTCTCCGCCGCGCCGCATCGATCTCTTGCCATATCGACCGATGCCATATAATAGCGTTTCCATGATAGTATTATATACTATCGTTGGAGCGAATAAAACTATACGCAGCCTCGATCTTTGCGACTTCTCGCTCGATACGATTGCCACGTCGACCGCGGACAGATGACTGTCGACCGAAACCATCATCAATTGACTTCATGCCGACGTCAGGCAAATCAGCTGTGAGCTTCCATGGCTTCAAAAGATCTTCGGCCCATTGAGCGTAAGCCTCCAAATCAAGAGTAGACATGTCAAACTCTCGTAGTGACTTACTCGAATTCAATAGTACACCTGTGCTCGATGTGTATCCAGTGAGCGATCCACTTTTCCATGCTTCGAGCACTTCGACTGATTCGTCAGGATACTTGACGCCAAGCGTACCACTGAGTGAGCCACGACCAGAGCGGAACTGTTCTAGACTATACTCTGCACCTGAGATCTCTTGAGTGTATGGATCGTCGAACTTCGGCTTGATGACATCAACCAGAGTAAGAATACAATCATCAGTCAGCTCGTTTGCGACATTAATGCCGAGAGACTTGAGAGCATCAGCCAACGGCAGCTCAGACGATGCAACGTCGATTGACTCTTGTTTTGTCAGCTTTCGACGAGACGCAAGGCCAAGCTCACCGCCAGAGATCGTCATCACACAACGGTTAATTCGACCCTGCATGACGCCATCGAATGTTAATCGACGCTTGCCTGAGCCGATGTGAACGTGGTACCATGCTTCAGGAGTTGTCGATTCAGCATGGAGCTTCTCGATGATCTGGCGGAGTCGATCACGGTCATACGGAGTCGAGAGCCACTCTGGATCTCGCATGTACTCAAGAGCAGCGTGAGCAGCAACAATCGGGTAAGGCACGTTTCGACCGATGGCAGCATCAGTGTAGAACATGTCCTTGCCGTGACGCAAGCGACCATTCACTGCGACCATCGTGTCGCCCTGATACTCGATGCGATTCGATGTGTCTCGGTTGATGAAACGATCAACAATCTCAGGCTCAACACCCATGCCGTACAAACTGAGATAATCGTCGATCACTTGCTGAGCTTGCTCGAGTGTCAAACCGGCAACATAAATACCATCTGTGTTAGTCGAAACAACAAAACCGCCAGCCTGTGTCATTCGCTGAGCCAGACACCAGATGTGCATGTTGCCGATCAAACGCATGGAAAGCGTTTTGTTATCAATCGGCAGAAGAGCATACTTCTGGTGCATGTTGCCAGCACCTGTAGCATTGTTCAGAATAAACTTCAAACCCATTTGCTCTTCCTGGAGCAGATAGTGTTCTTCAGTCCATTCATCTCGACGGTGAGGTAGTCGATCCTTGATATCGAATCGATACTCAATGATACCGGTGTAGCGGTCGACATTGTCAGACGTCTTGTACATTTGGAGCTTTGATGCCATCACAGGATAGAACGACGACCAGTCAACGTGGATCACATCTCGAACATCGACTGTCGGCTTCTGAGCCTCGGTCGCACCAGCATCGGAAACGATCCAGTTGTCAACTTCGTCAGGCGTAAACTCATGCAAACCAGCCATCACCGAGCCGTGTGCTCCGCCAGTTGAAACTCGAATATACGAGTCAACCGGTTTGCCATCACGGTAATATGGACAGTTCATAGCAGAGGAATGAGTAACCGGCTGAGACTGCTTGACTTCCCAGTCCTGTTTGCTCGTCGTAGTGTCCTTGCCCCTAAAGTGAGCGAAGAACTGATAGATTCGCGGAGGCATGTATGCTTCATGCTCTGCCATAAAATCGAGCAAATCAACAGTCGAGCCGTTAGCGACCGGAAACTTGAAGTTAACCGTCCGAGCATCCTGAGGACGAGACTTGTTCTCTCCGACAAGCACTAAACCAGCAAGCTGCGCAGCCGTAACGTCACGAGTAGGAATGGTTCGGTTACTATCAAGCTTTACAGAGCGTGCAGACGTATACGGGTACATCCTACGAACAATATCACGAGTTTGGATACCAGCCGCGATAATCGAGTTCTGACCGATCAGAGCAGTAGCAATCACGTCGTGGAGGTTATACTGGCAAAGCTTGATAAACTCGTCATGGCTCAAATGAGATGAACCGTTACTGACAGCTTCGTCGATCACAATATCGAGTCCGTACCGAGCTTCTTCTTTCTTCAAGCCGGGAGGAAACTTTGGATCGTCATCGCCATCAGAGCGTGCAATCAAAGCAAGGTCGATATGACCATCACTCCAGTCAGCGAGTCGCGACTTCTTGATCATTTGACGACTTGAAGCAGGCCGAGTATTGTCAGCCACAACACCTGCAAGGTGCTTCATCTGACCCCATGGCGGCCCGTCATAGCCGATGAGAGCATCAGAATACGACTTGAAATCATGACAAAGATTCTCGTCTAGAGCACTCATCAAACGAGTCGAGATAGCAATCAGCATCGGGATATCATAACGAGACGAGTTCCATCCGTAGTATTCAGTGAAAGACTCGCCGTCGTCGATGTCGTGGCACTTGATCATCTCGTCGATGAGACTCTGCACTCGTATAAGTGACAACTTATCGTTGGTCGCAGCACGCAACAGAGAAACACTGTAGTCATCACCGATAACATCTTTCGCTCGGTCGGTAATCTCTACCATCTCTCGCAGAGCAGATTCGATCTGCTCATCTGTGTTACTCTGGTAATATGGTGCTTCAATCGAGACAAACCTGACATGCCCAGGCGACACAATCACCATTGTGAAGACATCTTCAAGTATCTCGATGTCGTACCAAGCTTTCTTAGCGTTGATCTTGTATGATAAATCAACCTTACTCATTTGACGATCCTGTCTTTGATTCGCCCCGAACCGTACAGCACAAAGGCTCAGGCTCATTATCAAATCGTTCAAACTTTTGGAGAACAACCTGAGCGAGACGTGCGCCACGCTTCAGATGAACTGTCTTGTTAGAGATATTCGTTACGATCGTCGAGATCTCACCGGTGTACTCTGCATCGATAACAGTCGGAACGACCTGCACACCATACTTGAAAGTTGACGAGCGAGTCATAACCATCGCACAATAGTCACGCTCCAGATGGAGCTTGACGCCAGCAGGTACATACAGTGTCTCGCCTGGACGAATATCTACGTCAGTCGAAAGGGCAATATCAATGCCAGCGTCATTGTAATGAGCTCGACGCGGTGTCAACTCGTCATCGAGAACAACGATACGATTCATGCGACATTGACTCCCTCGACAGCAAGAAACTTGATCTTGTCAGGTCGATAACCACTCCACGTCTGATCGCCTGCAACGACGATAGGCAATGCCGAGAATCCTTGAGACGAGTAAAACTTAATGTCTTCGTCAGTCATGATCTTCACTTCGAATGGAATACCTCGTTTCTTCAACTGACGCATTGTTGCGGTGCATTGCACACATGGGGCGTCTTTCTTCAAAACCTTGACGATCATTATTTACCTTTCGATTCGATTGATATATGGAAATCAGCCGCTGAGTAGCGGCTGATCCATTGAGTTTACTTAGGAGCCTTGATGCGCAAAGAGACATTCACTTCATAGTTGTCATCATGCCACTGACGGACAACCTCAGCAACCTGCTCGGGCGAAGCATCCTCGATCGTCACCGCGACGGTGGTAGTCTCCTTCTTGTTGCCCTCTTCGATCTCTTCAGAAGGTTCTGCATACTTGAGAGTGATCATTATTTATTCTCCTTAGAAATTGATAGTTACAGTCGCAGTGTGAGAACGGCTGTCGAAGTCGTGAACCTTGACGTTCGCAAGGAGCTTCACAAAAACATCCTTGCTCAGGACGCTGCCAGGTCGTGCACTGTGTTCGCCGAGCTTTCCAGCCGCGTTCTTGAGAACAATGGTATCGACGACGCCAGTCGACTCAGACAATGCACTGACGTACACTGAGCCGTTGATGGTGCCGAGCACGACCCATTCACGATGATTCTGAATGTCGTCAAGGTCAATAAAGAACTTGTCATCGACAAACGACTCATCGTAGTTACTCTGAGACGGCTTCTCAGTGCTGCTCATCTTGAACTTACCCATTATCGTGCACCTCCAGCAGTGATAGTAACCGACTCACCGTTAGAGTTCTTCACAACCACCTTGGAGCAGTCGTACTGGTAAGTCTTGAAGTAGCGGGATACTCCAACAACTCGGAGATCTGCGATAAACGTGTTAGCGTACTCGAATTCGGGGTTCGAAGTCTCAGCATTCTGGACGCGGATCGACATCGTGCGACCCTCGTCATCCTCTGCCTTGATCAAGCAGTTTCCATTCTGCTCTGAGATGTTCTTGATGGCAATCAGAGACGACGCCATCTTGCCGCGAGTTCGATCATTCATCTGTCGATAGATCAACTTGCTCATCCTTTCTTGATGTTAACGACGCGATCTGCGCCATCATGAGTATTCAATAGCCTTGCGCCGGATGATCCGCCATTATCGTCTCGAGCAAGTAGATCCTTGCCAGAGATAATCGCTTCCGGCTTTCGACGACGATCTAACTCAATGATGATCTGATCATCGTCTGTAAGAGTATTATATACCATCACGGCCAAAAGTGTATCATTCCCGCCTTTCAGACCTGAGACTGTCTGTGACTTCTTCAAGTATCGCCTTGTCTTACCAGCAGGCAACAGCTTATGAGCGTCGATCCGCTTGACATATCCACGCTTACTGATCGTCACAATATGTGAAGAACTCGTCAGATCAACAAGTGCAATGAAACGACTGTCAGACGTGATACCGGAGACCGTGCGGTTCGTACGCTCATTCTCAAACTCAGATGCTCGCCTTACAACTGCAAGACCATCTTGAGTAAACGCTGCAACGAAATGATCGCCAGGAACACCCTCAAGTGACAAGCACTTGTCAATCGGAGAAGTACTCGTTTCTGCACTGATAGTTGAAGCATACACATTCTTGGGCGACTTGTCAACGACAACCTCGATAACCTCTCGAGCAGAGTGACGTTCATCACCGAGAGTGGTTAGTCGTTCATACTTCAATTCTTTCAGCATTGCGAGAGTTTCCTCGACGTCGTCGATAATCGCCTGCCGATAATTCTCACCGAGATTAGACTCAAGCTTCGAGATAATCTCTGAAAGTTTTGCAAGCTCAGAGTTAATAGACTCGATACGAGACTTGTCGTTCTTAATAAGACGCATGAGACTCATTCGAGCAACGTGATCTGCAGCAATCTCATCAAAACCCAGATTGCTCATTAATTGAGACTTAAAATCAGCAGGATCTGCACTCTCTTCGAGCAGATCCTTGATGAGTGTGATCTTCTCCACCGCAATCTTCTCAGCCATAACAAGAGCTTGCCTTGCAAGCGCTGAGTTGAGACGGTGTTGCCAGATCCGAGCAAGTGTTTCTCCACGAAAAACCATGAAAGCCTTGATCTGCTCAATCACGCTCATGTAGCGTGGAGCGTGATCAGAGATGAGAAGATTATTAGCCGAGACAGTCTTTGTTAAATCTGATCGATTCTCAAGATATGCCTGGATATCTCGCATACGCTCAGGAGACGTAGACTTTGCACATCTGATAATCACTCGCACATTCGGGAATGTCTCGGTCTCATCATCAATAGCCTTAACCTCTTTGATTCGGTTAGCAACCTTCGCGAGAGATTCAATCAGTTTCGTCACGTTCGTATTAAACGGAGTCTCTGTAACGATAATATCGGTACCCTCGATGTGAGAGCGAGCTCGAATCTTGCAAGAGAATGAAGATGACTCAAGCTCTGCAGCAGGATCAACACCGAGAATCTCATTGCCAGTCGGAAAGTCCGGACCGAGCCAGATCTTCTTTGCATTCTCGAATGTAAGCTCGCCCTTGGCTTCGAGTAGCATGAGCTGAGCAATCTCAACCGGGTTATGTGGTAGGATACTCGTTGCCATTGCGAGTGCGATACCTGACGTGCCATTCACAAGAGCCATCGGCAATCGAGCTGGCATAACCTCCGGCATTTCCATTGTCGAGTCATAGTTCGGCACCATGTCGACAGCGTTCTCATTAACGCCCTCTGTCATAAACGACGCCGCTGGAGCTTGACGACACTCGATATATCGTGCGGCTGCAGCGCCACGACCATCGACCGATCCATTATTACCATGGATATCAATAAGCGGCATACGCCGCACCCAGTTTTGAGAAAGCTTAACGATTGATCCATCAATCGAGTCACTGCCGTGTGGGTGGAAATTACCAAGCACAAGACCGGAAAGCTTCGATACCTTCACATGGCGAGCAGTCGGCGAGAGCTTCGATAAAACAGCCTGCCACATGATAGCTCGCTGTACAGGCTTCAAACCGTCACGAGCGTCAGGGATCGCTCGATTCATAATCACTTCGCGAGCATACTCAGCCATCGAGTCGCTTGCAAACTGTTCGATGTCTTCAGATGTCTCAAAACTACTCATTTGTTACGCCATGTCCCATCGAAAACTCGAACTTCGCGATCATTGCAACTGAACTCAGTGATGAGATGATCGTCAAAATCATACATCGCATAGAGACCAGGTCCTTCACGTACGACAGATGCAATCATCTCGTTCGTAATATTAGCGTTGTAATCATATACCCCATCGATCCGCAAGAGAGTGTGATCAGTAAACGCGAGTACCAAACTGTTACTATCATTCTCGTTGTTCGGCTCTAGAAAATCAGTGAACTCGACGACCTTGCCTCTGATGCGCTGTGTCATTACCTTAGTACTGATAGCCATTATCGTTCTCCTTCCGATGAGACTAATATATCATAAAGAATCTAAGATGTACAATTACAGATCATCAATCAGATGAGTTGTGAGTTGTTCTACGCTGCCGAAGATTGTCGACAACTAACCAGTACAGTAACATTATCAATCGTGGTACGGTCGCAAGTACGACAACCGACCAAGCGAAAATCAGCCACGCGTTAAAGATCCATTCAATCATCAGAATTCGCCGGAAACTTGGACTATACGATCATCGATGAACCGCTGAAAGATCTTCAGATGTCTCCAGATGTCTAAACTACTCATTGACGAAAAACCTTTCAACACCATCAATACAATATGATGCTCTATCTCCACACTGGAAGATCAAAAGGTCGTCACCAGACGTATCGATCACTCGATACATTCCGAATCGATCGAAAATAACCTTCATAACTGTACCGGGTGAGATAAATCGATAATCACAAATATCACTGACCTTGATGCATCGTCCATTGCTGAACTCGATGTAAATCGTTTCGTCGTCTTTTACATCAATCGAAACGAACTCGAGATACAAAGACTGTGCCATCTCGGTCATCAACTGAGTATCAAATGTCATTATCTCCTCCGATAAGAATACTATACCACAAAGAGTAGAGTACGTACGTTTAGTCATCAATAAATGACATAAACAACCAGAACAAGAACCCAGCGCCAGCAATCGGAGCCAGATACATTGCTATGTCTTTCCATGACAATGAGTTCCAGAAACTCACAATCCATTCGATCATCAGAACCTCACTTCCTGAGCAAGCCACTGCTTGCGTCCATCGAGATCATTACCGAGAAGTTTCTTCAATACAACCGAAGCTCGCCGAGCATCCTCGACCGTGATCTTGGTCAAGTGACGAGTCTTCTTGTCAGCGATTGCAGCATGCGACTCTTCAGGACTCATTTCGCCGAGTCCCTTGAACCGTCGAATCTCGTATCCTTCAAGTTCTTTACGACGCTCAACCATCTCAGCCTCGGAATAAACCATAATCGAGTGTTGCTCGCCATTCACATACTTCACTGCCTTGTACAGCGGAGACTGTACAACGTAGAGCATACCGTTGTCGATCAGTCCAGGGCAAAGCTTAAAGAACATGCCGAGTAGCAGTGTCCTGATATGAGCGCCATCAACATCTGCGTCGGCAGCAATCAAGACTCGACCGTACTGAGACTTCTTCGGATCAAAGTCTTTACTGACGCCTGCACCGAGCACAGACACCAGAGTAGAGACTTCTTTGTTTGACAGAGCATCGGCAAGAGACACTTCATACACGTTTTTGATCTTGCCGCGGAGTGGCATGATCGCCTGAGTTCGAGGATCTCGGCCAATACCGGAAGCTGAATCACCCTCAGTGATAATCAGTTCCTTCTCGGCCGAGTTTCGAGATGATGCAGTTTTCAGCTTGCTCGATACTGATAGACGATCGACACCTCGAGTAGCTTCACGAGCCTTCTTTGCTAGATCACGTGCCTTAGCGATTGCTTCTCGGTCACTCTTTGCAGCTTCGATCGCTTCGACAAGTTTCTTTCCGAGTGCTTCGTTATCAAACAGTGCATCAACAAACTTGCCCTTTACGACGTCGGCGACAGCCTGTCGAGCACGAGACGTGCCGAGCTTCTCTTTCGTTTGACCTTCAAACTCGATAATATCGGCAGGCACCTTCACATGCACTGCAACATCGAGTGCGTTCATAACGTCTGCACTGACAAACTTTCGATTCGCAAAAGTCGAGAATGCTGTCGGCAGAGACGCCTTCAAGCCAGTTTCGTGATAGCCGCCATCTCGAGTAGAGACACCGTTAGCGAATGATGTGATAGTTCCGTCACCCTCTGCAACAACGAGATCAACCAGGATCTCATGACCGTTAACGTTGGCCGTCCCGGCCACACTAACGGTTGCACGATCCTTGCCGAACCATTCGGCAAGACCGCCAGGATAACACCACTCTGACGTTTCACCACGAGCATGAAGGATAATCGTGACACCAGGCGTCAGAAACGCTGCAGTCTCACAACGAGTCTTGACTTCATTAATATCCCATTCATTGCTTTCAAGCACAGGCTTTGTGATCTCCTCAGACACGGGGCCAGTGTCAGGAGTAAACGTAACAAGAGTGCCGTGTTCGCCGATCTTTTCGAGAAGATCATCACGGATGGCTTCACCGTAACGCTTTAGAGTAAGATCACCACACTCGAACTCGAGTAAAAATGCTGTACCATCTTCACGAATCGATTCAACTTGCATGAGAGAAGATGCAGCATTGACGGCCTTCATTCCGATACCGTGCATACCGGTCGTGCCAGTTGTGTATGCTCCAGCAGAGAACTTACCTGAGGCGTGAGTCTTAGTGAAAGCGTTGATTGCGTCTTGCAGATCATCACCGGCCGGGATACCACGACCGTGATCGAGTACACTGACAGAATTATCTTCATGGATCGTTACAACGATCTCGTCGCCATAACCGGAAACTGCTTCATCAAGACTGTTTGACATCGTCTCTTGCAGCATCTGGACCAGTGCACGCGGAGGAGTACCATCCTCACCGACACCTGTACCACCGATATACATAGCGAGCTTTGCACGCACGCCAGAGAGACCGTCAAGTACTTCGATTGTGTTGTAATCGTTACTCATGATATGATTATATACCTCATTTCTTGAGAAGTACACTTACAGAGCGAGCATCTTCAAACCACCCATCGCTAATCGAGTTTGGTAGAGACTCAATGACTTCGTCAAATGACATTTGACGTAACTTTCTGACAGTTGTGTTGCCCATACCAGCAGGAGCATAACACACAATCACATCTGACGCTGATGCACCATCACGCTTGAGATTCACAATCGACACTGCGAGATCTTCAGTTTTCTTTGGCGTCAGACCATAATCATCAGGAGACATCGTCAAAAGCTGGTGCAAGGACGATACACCGTTCTCGATTAGCCTTTTCCTAACACTCGGAGGAACTGCCAAACTGAGAGACACACTCGCCATCGTCAAAACATCATCAATCGTAACAGTCGGAGTATGACGATAAAGATGACGACCTTTAACGTAGCAATCATTCGGCATCATCGACTCAGTCTTGTTATGATCCGGATCAATTACACTCGTGATCTTCGGAATCACGTCGTTCATAATCGACACCTCGATCATGCAATCGTGATACACTCCGAGATCAACTGCTGCGGACCAGCTACCGAGAGATGCTTTCGAGAACAATCGACCACCGATCTCGACTTGATCAAACACTGCGACAGGCGTTAGCAAACCATTCTTGCCCTCACGAAACTCGATGTCTCGGAGAGTTGTGATAGCCGATAATGGCGGAAACTTGATCGCAAGTTGACGTTTATAATGACCCTGACCCTCGGCGATCTCTTCACGAGTTTGACTCGGCTTGATAACCACACCATCAAGTGGGTACTTGTATCCACGAGAGAATGAGTCATCATGCGATAGCTCGTATGCTTTCGCTGCAGCGTCAGATGCATTCGTAAACTCGTCATTCTCCACAGCTTCAAGGCCATAACTCTTGATCTTCTCAAGCTTTTCGTGAGTGATTAGCATCGGATCGACTTCATCAAGGATCTCATAGAAAACGATCTTGACACCAGCATCACGTGCAGCGTTCTCATGCTTTGAACGAACAACACCACTGACCATTGATCGATTCGTTGATGTGTCGCTCGGAATAATCGCTTCTCCTCGGATAATCGCACCATCGTACAGTGAGCAAAGATTCTTCCATACTGACAAAGGCTTGATCTGGTGAGTGACATCTTCGCCAGCCTTGCCGCCACCGCGAGTAACGACAACCGGCTCTTGACCGACATTCTTATACACCACGACTGTCATACCATCCAGTTTAGGCTGCACACTGAAAGTTTCAACCGGGTAAATAAAATCACCCAGTCGTTTCATAAAGAACTTTTCAACCTGCCGAACGAAGTCGTCATACGAAACATTCGACTTAATCTTGTCAAGCGAGATCACCGGCACGACGTGCTTGACCTTGCGACCGTTAATCGAGTGAGTACCCATCGGCATCTCATACCGACCGAGCAACTTCTGAACACCCTTGTCTTCGTAAAGTTCTTTCAGCTCAAACCAGAGCTGATCAAATGACTCATCACTAATAGATCGAACACCACGCTCGAAATAGTCACTATTCAATCGATCAATGATAGCCTCGAGCTCTCGAGCTCTTTCAATTTTGTTCATAAATCTATTATATACTGTCTCGAGACTAGAGAAAACTCTAGCCAGGCAACTGCCTGGCTAGAATCGGATATCAGAAGATGTCTGATGGCGTTTCAGCCTGCATCTCGTCAGAGAGATCCGTCACTCGCTGTACGATACGATTCGCCAAACGATTGAATGCTCGGTTGACAACTTCAGGAGTCGTACCGAGAAGAGCCGCGAGGTCATCACTCGGCTTGAGACGATCCTTAGCAACCTGCTGCAGTTCACCGAGCAAGTAGTCATTGAAGAACTCGTCTTGCACACAGATCATAACGACATCGAGAGCCTCGTCCTTGTCTCCGCGAGTCTGACGAAGAGCTTCATAAACAACATCGCTGAGACCACCATCAATCTCATGGAGAACAGCTGCTTCAGACCAATCATCGTTCTTAAAGACACCACGCCACGCAGTGAGACGCTTATCTTCAAGCAACTCATTCAAACGTGAGTTTCGATGGTTACGAGACTCGGGGATCATCTCATGCGGCGAGAGATTCATGCACAAAGACATGTACTCTGCCATCGCGTCATGATACTTGGGACTACGGTCGCCATATTCCCTCTGCAACTCGATCGCAAGATTCTTCAGAATCGAAATATGCTTCTCTTCAAGTACCATAACAGCCGCAGCAGGAGTCATGCCATTGCTAACCTGATTAGCGATCTTGAAACAAAAGTCCTTCAAGTCGCTCGCATGCTTGCCAGCAATCACAGCAGTCTGGTTACGAACCTGAGCAGCAGTAGTCTCAATGCCGCGATCCCCGAGAATCTCAGGCAACTCAGAGCAGACATCCTCAGTCATAATGCTCTCGCACAGATCCTCGATCATCTTAGACTTCGTATAGCCGAAATGGAGAATCGCGGAGCGGTAAGAATCGTCGTCCTTGAACTCAAGCATGAGTGTCATTCCTTTCTATCAGATGGAGATAAATGAATCAATATCGAACGATGGAATCAATGAGTAGTATTCATCGACCTCGCTCTCGTTGGCAAAACCACCATTACCAACTGAGTCAATCTTATATCCTCGATAAACATGAGAGTACTCGTCATCATCGAGAAGAAACGAGATCCTTGCCTTCTTCTGGAGCTCTTCAAATCGATCCATGATTGTCACCTCCTTACTTTACATTAAACAAATCGCGCAAATACGTCATATCCATGCGTGGCGCATCATTGACAATCGATTGAGCACGGTCGATAGCTTTATCGTTTGTGTGCTCAACTCGCAGGAAAGCAGGATACGACACCTTCTTAGCTGAGGTTGTCGACTTGTCGATAAGACTCGGTACGAACACGTAGTCCTTCGTGCACTTTACATTATCGATCGAATCGACGGAGTCAATCGGCTCGAGATTATCGTTGTTATCTTTCAAAAACGACTCATACTCGGACTTGTTATTGAGCTTCACATGCTTGACGTCACCGAGTGCAGACCAGTCGATCTGTTTTGTCGAGCACTGGCTAGTATCAGCAGGAGAATACGTTACAACAACGACCTGCTTGTCAGTCAAAGACTTGTTAATACTATGAGCAACCTGCCGAGTCGGATTCGACATAAACATCGTCATGGTTAGTACCACTATCAGAACTAGACCACTGAAAACAGCTAGAGACCAAAGACCAATAGAAACTGAATTACGATTCATGACTGCTGTTCCGTAAACACTGCGTGCTGGATACGCTTAAAAACAACACCACGCGACTTGAGTTCGTCGACCTTCTCGGTGTTAGAATCTGACTTGACGATACCGACTCGGAGAGCCTCGCCCCACGGAACAACGACAAGCTGCCCGAATGCAACGTCGATATCACACTCATACGTGTTAGTACGACGCTTCTTATCGAGCTGATTCGCTAGCTTGCTACTGAGAATCGCACTCTTCTTCAGCATTCCGACGCACGATTCGTCATATTCGCTTACTGCAACCTCAACGTACCGCATTATTGATATCCTTCCTGATCTTGTTTAAATGCCATTCAACTGCATGATCGATCTGATCTGCTTTATTAGAATACGTAGCAAGAGCATGCGACTTATTGATTGACTCGATCGTCAAACCACCAGTCATGCCAGCCAAACAAACACTGGGTCGCTTAGCAAACTTCGGTAACATGAACGACAAGCTCGTGCCGTAATAATTACCGAGCATTCCGAGCGGCGCAACACCAAAACGATTATCTGTCATCCTGACTTTCTCGACAGTCAATCGAATCATCGAATCTTCGATCTGCGGAAAACGAGCATTACCATAAACGACAACATCGAAAAGATAATCGACAAACTCGTCAGCATTTTCAAACAGACACTGACCATCAGGACAATCTACGCTCGGTACAATCAACTTGCCGTCAACGACAGCACACCGGACGCCGAGTGTTGATCTAACGCCGACGACTTCGTATCGGTTAAAATCAAGAACGCCATGACCGAAAGACTCGTGGCACTTGATACGCCAGTGTGGAGAACGATCAATCATCGAGATCTTCACGAGATGACCAAGCTTCGGAGAATTCGGTGCGCCATTATACGTGGGGCGAGTCAAATACCGCGGAGCCAGCTTGTGAGTACTCGGCAGGTCGAGACGAAGCTCTCGGTCGACGATGACTGGACACACAAGCGGATCAAACTGGATCTGTAAAAGAGGGTTCATATACTCTGAGTGTTGAGCAATTCGACCACTCATCGTTTCCGTATTCATAGTATCATTATAATAGGATCGGGACATATTGTACACCTCGAGCAGCTTCGTCTGCCCTAATCGCAAGTTCTTTTCTTACCTTAGCATACTCATCAGCCATTGTCGTGTCAGACTCTCGATCAATCTCGAGTAGCTCCTCAGGCGTCTTGTAATACTGGAGAGTCTTCAGAGCGAGGAACTGAATCGTAAACAGATAAGCGTAGTCAGGGATAAACACTGATGTCGAATACTTCTGCTCGAGACCAAAATTCTCGGCAATCTCACTCAGCCACCGATAGCTGTACAGAGTATGAGCCATCTCGCCGTCAATCACCGGAGGAACAGCATCGACGCCATCAATCACGATAGCAATCGAGAATGCTGCATACGAACACATGCGCTGAAGAGCAAACTTGACAAGCTTATCCTTAGCCTGGTAACGATTCACTTCAACGATCGTCTCAACGATAACGCCGTCCTTGATATAATGATACATATCGAATGGAATAGACATCATGACTGGATGATGGTGTTCAATCTGACCAGTGCATGCGCAATCGTACGTCACACCGTTATTGCCGATGAAACCAAACCCACAAGAAACGACAGGTGTACAAGCACCACGGAATGTTACGCCGCCGATGCTGATAGCTTTCGACTCGACTCGTGCGACTAGCTCGCCTCTCACTCGAGAGTAGATCGTTTTTCCATCGTCATATGATTCGTACTCTGCATCTTCTCGATTAAGGATCCTCCAATGCGGAGACACCGTCGCGAAACTGACAGAAACATGATCGTCGATAGCGTACTCATATGCTGACATCGTGTGTTGGCTGCCGAGCTCGACATCCTCAAACGGTTTGTCAAATTCTTTCTTCGTTAGTGCGAGGTTGCTATACCTAATTACTGACGGATCAGCCATCGCCTTGAGTGACATGAAACGTTCTTTGATATTATTCATTTCTATTTACCTGCCTTATTCGTCAACTCGACTTTCAACTTAGCAGCTCGTTGATCAAGTTCATAATCGCTTGTGTCGATCCTGAGGCGTCGATCAAGCTCTTCCATCACACAGACTTTCTCAAGTCGTGATGCGTCCGATCCATCAATATAAAGGTCGATCTTCGATGCCAGATCGTCGATACTCATATCCATGATCTGCGATTCGAGTTCATCGTCGCCGACAGACGACCGATTCTCAGTCTTGCGAGTAGTTGCAGTTCCATCATAATAACTCTCGAACTCAGACTTAATCGATGTCGGAGACGGGCTTGCGATCTCCAGAGATTCAGTACTATCAAGATAGGCTGCAAGATAATCAGCAGAATCATTCATCTGGAGAGTAGGAACATCAAACACTTCAATCGAGTATTCTGATGGAGAGAACATCTCTTCGACCAAGTCGAGATAGCTCTCGTACTCTGAAGTAATATCACTGTCAAGTGCAACTTCGAGCTTGTAATACTCAAGTGCTGAGCACCAGTGAGAATCACGTCGGCCACGTCGAGAATTCTGCCTAACTCGACTGCCATCAGTCAAAGCATCACGCTCGATAATTGGCGACAAAGAGTTGGACTCGTACAACTGATTGAATGCATCGCCTTCAGCGAATGACTTGAACGCTTCTCGATAGTCAGTGTCCGAAATCGACTCGATCGACCGCACTCGACGACGCTTCGATGTACGAATCTCATATCCATACTGTCGCATTTTAGTTGTGAACGCGTTCGTAAATGAACGAGAAGAATACATCGAGCTGCCACTCACATTACGATTATGCCAGTCAGCATATGCTGCATAAACAAGTCTCACAGGCAAAGCAGACAGTTCGTCAAACACTCCTTCTTCGAGCATCTCAGAACAGAAAGATCCGATCGGATCGTCTGCATCAAGTGTGTTAATCAAAACATCGCGGTCGATGTCGACAAAATCATCGAAGAACTCGACTCGCTCGACAAGATAACGAAGAATGTATCGATGCCAGCGAGGATCTTTAACGATCTGCTCGATCTCTCGATCGACTGTATTATTACTATAGAAGTTATTGTCAGCTTTGATCGTGATAACACGACGATCAATCGATGGGCCTTGTTCTTGGAACCTGAAAGGTTTGTTTGTAACCTGAATCAACATCCCACGGAACTGCACGACCATCGCATCAAGATATTTACGAGAGACGATGATCGGTTCATTCGTCGAAAGTTTCTTAAACATTTCGATCGTCTTATTCGTAATATACGTCTCACCATTGTCCATGCCGATATTGACATGTCGACCAGCAAACGATCGAAGACCATCATCCGTACCGAGATCGGTGATAGTCGCATGACTGACGTTGTTCTCTCCGACGATGTTTGTTAAAAGTTTCATCAACGTCGACTTACCATCACCGCCAGGACCGACGATCTGCACAAAGGCGGGCACTGGAGAATAGCCGAGAACTGATGACTTCAAGACCTGCATGACAAGCTTGAATCGGTTCGGGTCATGGTTCGCGAATTCATCGACAAACCGTTCGAACGTCATACCATTTGAGAACTCTGGCTCACGTGCGTCAGGATCATATGGAGTATCGATCCTGCTCAGTACAGTCAGCAAAGGAGTACATGGATCGACCTGATTCGTCAGTAGGTTTAACACTCCATTAGCAACGGGTAGCTGCCATTCTGTCGGTGGGTTATAAACAGCGAGTTTGTCATGATACGCAACGAGCGACATCATCACAGATGAGAGAATCGTGTTGTCGACATACGACATGATTGTCGTGATATACTGGCTTAGTTGCTTTTCGTCAGAAAGATAAATCTTCCTGTCATAATCATATACGAGCAGACTGCGTTGGCGAGTAATTGTATCATACATCGTCGTCATAGCGAGTCGAGACTTTACGAGAATCTCAATTACGTCTTCGCGTTTGAACCGAGCATTCGTTCGGAGCAAGCCTTGAGCAACCATCCATGCTCGATGCTCTTTTGTGAGTGCTGCAAGGTAGCGCACTGCGTCTTCATTTGATTGAAAGTCAAGCGGAATCCTTGATGTGTCGTCAAGATACGGCCATAGATTACGCTTAACACATTTGTCAACATAGCGTCGTAAAAATCGACCACGCTTTGATGGGTCTCGAAGAGACTTTATCGACGTGAACTTCATTACAGACGAATTATCAGAACCGCCACGGTGTGCACGCTTGATCGAGTCGACATTCTTCAAGAGTGTACTCTTCAAACGATCAGCCTGAGAAAGCATCTCTGAATACGTAGGTTCGTCAGACAAACTGTGTCACCTCCTCTTATAGATATCTATCAATGATATCGATTATATCACCTCTTGCTCGAAGATTACACACAGTGTGGATATCAACTCATCTAGATAGTCAAGTGATCTTGGCTAGCGTTCCGAGTGTTCGAGCTCAGATGCAAATGATCTCAGCTCAGACGCAACAAAATCTGCACGAGAGATAGTACTCATCACGAAGATAGATTTTCGTGACATGCAGAGAGCAGCACTGCGGTGAGAGTCTGATCGAAAGCCGTCAATTACAGAAAAGTTTGTTCAAGATGATCAACAAAGACGACATCAGGAATGATCAAATCTCTGTGTGAGTTCGTACTCATCAGGAGTCAGGAATTCTGACAATTGCGATGATCAACGTTGATCACTAGGAAAAGTTGTGATCAAGTTGTGATCAGTGTAAAACGTGGTATGAGTGTATTCTAGAAGGAGTGATCACAAGTGTGATCAAGTTGTGATCAGCCTCTCAGCAAGGAGAGCATTACGATAAC
>FLSG01000001.1_pt3 | contig 35917 bp, 30 predicted proteins | sample 1550511 | NCBI WGS metagenome assembly FLSG01 (sample SAMEA4031768, study PRJEB14383) | metagenome | biome: human; feature: oral; material: saliva | place: Philippines | collected 2014
TAAGTTTAAGCAGCAGCTTTTTTCAATGCTTTCATTCCGCCAATGACATGAATTGCTTGAAATCCATTGTTGTTTAAAAACTCAGCGATAATTTCAGAGCGACGTCCAGAATGACTAAGGACGTAATAAGTTGTATTTTTATCTAATTCGCTCAAACGATTAGGCAGACTGGTGGTTGGCATAGAAATTGCCCCAGCCAGATGATTTTCTTTATAAGCACCTTTATCACGAATATCCAAAATAGCAATAGATTCTTCAAGTAATGAACGGAAGTCTTGTATAGCAATTGATTGCATATTATCCCTCATTTCTTTTTGGATAAACTTGATTTTAAGTGTTTTTCTTCTATGATGCAAGCTTTTTGGATTAGAACACAAAAGATATGAAACTTTTCTTAATAATTACAGCAAGAGTTTAATAAGTAAAACTTGCTTTTTTTGCTAGAATCAAGTAAAGTGTACCTGTGTCTATTATAGGCATGGCCTGTCTCTTAGTTTAACGAATCACCAACGTTTTACTCAGTTATAGGAATAATTAAAAAAAGAGGTGAAGAAAATGGCAATTTCACAAGAACGCAAGACTGAAATCATCGAAAAGTTTGCGCGTCATGAAGGAGATACTGGTTCCCCAGAGGTTCAAATCGCTGTTTTGACTGAAGATATCAATTCATTGAATGAACATCTTCGCGAACATAAAAAGGATCACCATTCACGTCGTGGTTTGATGAAAAAAATTGGACATCGTCGTAACCTTTTAGCATATTTGCGTAATAAAGATGTTACTCGTTACCGCGAATTGATCCAAGCTTTAGGATTACGCCGTTAATCAAGACAAAAAGAAAAGTGGGGTTCTCATGGATCTCACTTTTTTGCTGTGAATCACTGCGACTTAGCGACCAAGGGGGAGCTAAGAGCAGATGATGAACAGTACTAGAGGAGCGAAGCGGATGTAGTGTCCGAAGTGTTCGAATCACTGCGATTTAGCGACCAAGGGGAGCTAAAAGCAGATCCTTCAAGGACTTAGCGACTTGTCACTTAGACCTTGATGAGATCGAAGTGTAAGCGAAGTGATGAACAGTACTAGGGCGAGCGAAAGCGAGGCGTAGTGTCCTTTGCTTTTGAATCAAAGGTAAAGCATTATGGAAATTAAAATGGTCTTTACTGTAAAAATGATAATAAACTATAAAAGCTGTGAGTGTTGGCTTGATCTAACTACTAACCAAATAAAAGCACTGAATATTTTCAATGTTTTTATTTGTTTAGTAGCAAGCCCTACACACAGTGGAAAAGGAGAAGTTATGACAAAACAAGTTTTTGAAACAACTTGGGGAGGACGTCCTCTACAAGTGGAAGTTGGACAACTGGCCAAACAGGCAAATGGTGCTGTTTTAGTACGTTATGGTGAAACGGTAGTATTAAGTGCAGTTGTGGCTTCAAAAGAAGCTAAGGGAACGGACTTTTTCCCATTGACTATCAATTATGAAGAAAAAATGTACGCTGTAGGTAAGATTCCGGGAGGCTTTATAAAAAGAGAAGGTCGTCCTAGTACCGATGCAACATTAACTGCGCGGTTAATTGACCGTCCCATTCGTCCAATGTTTGCAGAAGGCTTCCGTAACGAAGTACAAGTAACAAATACTGTTATGAGTGTTGAACAAGATTGTTCGCCGGCCATGGCAGCTATGCTAGGTTCTTCTTTGGCTTTGTCAATTTCTGACATCCCATTTGAAGGTCCTATTGCGGGTGTAGAAGTTGGACGTGTGAATGGTGAATATATTTTAAACCCAACAGTAGAACAACACGAAAATTCAGATATTGATTTAACCGTTGCTGGTACTAGTGAAGCAATCAATATGGTCGAATCAGGTGCTCAAGAAGTGACTGAAGCAGATATGCTAGGAGCTTTGATGTTCGGGCAAGAAGCTATTCAAGAATTGGTAGCTTTTGAAGAAGAAGTTGCCGCAAGTTGCGGGAAAGAAAAAATGGATATTTCTTTATTACAAGTAGATGAAGATTTACAAAAAGCTATTTATAATAGTTATTATGAAACCATGAAAACGGCAGTTTTAACAGAAGAAAAATTAGCGCGTGAAGATGAAATTGAAAATGTAAAAACGACTGTTAAAGAAGCTTACGAAGAGCAAATCGCAGCATTAGAAGAAGAAGCTAGCGATCATCTGGCTCAAGAAGTGAACCAAATTGCTGAAGACTTAGAAAAAGATGTCGTTCGTGAACTCATAACCATTGATAAAATACGTCCTGATGGTAGAAAAGTTGATGAAATTCGCTCGCTTTCTTCCGAAACTGGTTTATTACCACGAGCTCATGGATCAGGATTATTTACTCGTGGACAAACGCAAGCTTTATCAGCTTGTACATTAGCGCCTTTGGGTGAACATCAAATAATCGACGGTTTAGGCGTAGAAGAATCTAAACGTTTCATCCACCACTACAATTTCCCTAAATATAGTGTAGGTTCGACGGGCCGTGCAGGTTCTCCAGGTCGCCGAGAAATTGGTCACGGTGCGCTGGGTGAACGAGCATTGTCGCAAATTATCCCAAGTGAATCAGAGTTTCCTTATACTATTCGTTTAGTAGCAGAAGTTTTAGAATCTAATGGTTCTTCTTCACAAGCAAGTATTTGTGCTGGAACCTTAGCATTAATGGATGCAGGTGTACCTATTAAAGCGCCTGTTGCTGGTATTGCGATGGGACTTGTCTCAGATGGTGAAAATTATACGATTTTGACTGACATTCAAGGCATGGAAGACCACTTAGGAGATATGGACTTTAAAGTTGCTGGAACTAAAGATGGTATTACTGCTTTACAAATGGATATCAAAATTCAAGGAATCACTGAACAAATCCTACGTGAAGCTTTAGCTCAAGCTAAACAAGCGCGAATGGAAATTTTACAACAATTAACATCAACGATTGCTCAACCAAAAGAAGAATTGAGCCCTTATGCGCCGAAAATCGAAATGATGTCTATTGATCCTGAAAAAATCAAAGACGTTATCGGTAAAGGCGGCGATGTTATCAACGGTATTATAGATGAAACCGGCGTTAAAATTGACATTGATCAAGAGGGTAATGTGTCCATTGCTTCTTCAGACGCTGAAATGATTAAAAAAGCAAGTGGAATTATTAAAGACTTGACTAAAGAAATCAAACCGGGAGAAGTTTATTTAGGGAAAGTCGTTCGAATTGAAAAATTTGGTGCTTTTGTTAATATTGCTAAAGGAAAAGACGGTTTAGTTCACATTTCGCAAATTGCAAATGAACGTATCAATAAAGTAGAAGACGTTCTTCATGTAGGTGACGAAGTACTTGTCAAAGTAACTGAAATTGACAAACAAGGACGAATCAATCTTTCAAGAAAAGCGATGTTAAAAGATGATGAGAAGACAGATGAAAACAAAGACAGTAAGAGTACTAAAAAATAATTGAAACTTAAAATACCTTATAAGCGATGTTTGTTTGCTTATAAGGTATTTTTTAAAGATAATAATAGAGACAGGAGGAATGGTAAATGCGTTCAAATTGGCAAAATAAAATTATTCAGTTCATGCGAGGAAGATACGGTGTGTTCGATCCGTTAAATAAAACCTTACTTATTGTAACAGCGGCGTTAATCATTTTTAATGTGTTTATTACGATCCCATTCATGAATTTACTTCCGTTACTGCTGTTGGTTATTGTTTATTACCGTTTCTTTTCCAAACGTATTTATGTTCGTTCAAATGAAAATCAAAGATACTTACGTTGGCAAAATAAAATAAAAAACTTCTTTCGTCTAAGAAAAGAAGCTTTTCAAAATCGTAAAACATATACTTATTTTCATTGTCCAGAATGTAAGAAAGCCTTGCGGGCACCTAAAGGCAGAGGTAAGATCAAGATAACTTGTTCTCAATGTCGTCATCAGTTTACTAAAAAAGTATAAGTTATACTTTAAATAATTACAAAAAGCTGAGATAGCTTAATATTCATTTAAATGATGTTAAGTTGTCTCAGCTTTTTTATCACCGTTGAATTTTACGCCACATTAGCTTTTTACCTGTTTTAGGATCTTTTTGTCCTGTTAGCTCGAAATTGAACGACTCATAAAAAGGAATTGCTTGTTCGTTTTTTTGATGGACACGAATATAGATATGATCCACTTTAAAGCGATCTTCTAAATAAGTTAATACCGCTTGGAAAAGGGCATGTCCGTAACCTTTCTTTTGTTCGTTATGATCAATCATAAAACGATCAAATAAAATCGTCCGATTTTGTTTATCTTCTGCTCCGATCATAGCAAAACCGACAATTTGGTTGTCCACACACAATGCAATCGGTGTCCAGTCATAGGATGAATCATAAGCAGCTTCTAACAGAGATTCAGCGTTATCTTCGATCAATTCTTCTTGTTTAGGTGCAACGGATAATTGGATGATTTTATGCCAATTATTTTGAGTGACTGGTTCCAAATGATATCTCATTGAAATCGCCTCCTTTTATATAAAGTATAACAAAATAAAAAAATTTTTCTAAGGATTTAACTCAAAACAAAAAATAGTTTTGCAAAATCAAAAATTAATTAGGATTAGCATTTGAACTTTATTCACAATTGGTCTACAATGAATAAGAATACAAAAGAATTTGGAGGGAAATTAATGTCCGTTTTAGAGATAAAGAATTTACATGTATCCATTGAAGATAAAGAAATTTTAAAAGGGGTCGATCTTACTCTTAATACAGGCGAAGTTCATGCGATTATGGGACCTAATGGCACTGGAAAATCCACACTATCAGCTGCCATCATGGGCAGCCCTAATTATGAAGTTACCCAAGGAGAAATCCTATATGACGGTCAAAACGTTTTAGAAATGGAAGTAGACGAGCGAGCACGTTTAGGTCTATTTTTAGCTATGCAATATCCCAGCGAAATTCCTGGTATCACGAATGCCGAATTTATGAGAGCTTCGATTAATGCCAAACGCGCAGAAGAAGATCAGATTTCAGTTATGCAATTTATAAAAAAATTGGATAAGACGATGAAATTATTGAACATGCCTGAAGAAATGGCTGAACGCTATTTGAATGAAGGCTTTTCTGGTGGAGAAAAAAAACGTAATGAGATTTTACAACTTTTGATGTTAGAGCCTACTTTTGCGGTTCTAGATGAAATCGATTCCGGGCTTGATATCGATGCGTTAAAAGTGGTTGCTAAAGGTGTAAATGCTATGCGAGGAGAAAACTTTGGCGCTTTGATCATTACTCACTACCAAAGGTTGTTAAACTATATTACACCTGATGTCGTACATATTATGATGGATGGGAAAATTGCTTTGACTGGGGATGCGGAACTGGCAAAACGCTTGGAAAATGAAGGTTATTCAGGCATTAGCAAGGAATTAGGTATTGAATATCAGGAAGAAGAAGCGTAAGGAGGTCAAGTGACATGAAGAAAAGTTTAATGAATCATCTTGATGCGATCAACGCTTTTTCATCCCGTAAAAACGAACCTAGTTGGATGCATGAATTGCGACAAACTGCGTTAAAAAAAGCAGATGAATTAGACTTGCGAAGGATTGAACGAGTACGTTATGATCGTTGGCCGCTTTTTAATATTGATGAAAAAAGTTTAACAACAGAGCAAACGATAAGTGATAATACTTCTGATTTTAATGAAAAAAAAGAAGGTCCTGTTTTAGTTCAGCAAGATGATAACGTTATTTTTGAACAATTACCCCAAGAATTAGTAGATAAGGGTGTTATTTTAACCGATATATTTACGGCTATGCAAAAATATCCTGACTTAGTCAAAAAATATTATATGACAAGCTGTGTATTAATGGATGAAGATAAAGTAACAGCTGCTCATGCAGCTTTTATGAATGGCGGTTTGTTTTTGTACGTCCCTAAAAATGTAGTGATTGAACAACCAATTGAAGTGGTTTTTCATCATAATGGAGATTCACCCGCACATTTTTATAAGCATATATTGATCGTAGCAGAGGAAAATAGCGAATTTAGTTATCTTGAGCGATATATGTCAGAAGGGAATGCTGCACAAAAAATATCTGGTAATATTATTGTTGAAGTGATTGCAAAAAATGAAGCCAAAATTAAATTTTCCGGTATTGATCAATTGGGAGAAAACTTTTCTTGTTATATCAAACGACGTGGTTATTTAATGCGTAATGCTTCAATTGAGTGGGCAATGGGCATCATGAATGAAGGCGATGTTGTTGGGGATTTTGATTCTGAGCTGGAAGGCGAAGGTTCTCACGCAGAAGTTAAAGCAGTTGCTATTAGCGCCGGCGATCAAAAACAAGCAATCGATACGCGGGTAACCAATAAAGCGCCCCACTCGATTGGACATATCTTACAACACGGGGTGATCCGTGATCGTGCTACTTTAACTTTTAATGGTATTGGTCATATCTTAAAAGGTGCAAAAGGCTCGGATGCGCAACAAGAAAGTCGAGTGTTGATGCTTTCTGATAAAGCTCGCGGTGATGCAAATCCGATCTTATTGATCGACGAAAATGAGGTGTCAGCAGGTCATGCTGCTAGTGTTGGACGAGTGGACCCTGAACAGATGTATTATTTGATGAGTCGTGGTTTAGCAAAAGAAGAAGCAGAACGATTAGTTATTCGCGGCTTTTTAAGTGCCGTGTTAACTTCAATTCCTGTAAAAGAGGTAGAAAAAGAACTGATTGATGTCATTGAAAGGAAGTTAGATGCATGATAGATGCTAAAAGCTTGCGAGAAGAATTTCCGATTTTAAACCAAAGAGTCAATGATGAATCATTAGTGTATTTAGATAATGCTGCTACGACTCAAAAGCCCAAAGCTGTCTTACAAACAATTGAAGACTATTATTGTAAAGATAATGCAAATGTGCATAGAGGAGTGCATACTTTAGCAGAGCGCGCTACAAAAAAGTATGAAGCAGCACGTGAAAAAGTACGCCAGTTGATTCATGCGCGTGAGATAGCCGAAGTTCTTTTTACTCGAGGAACGACGACTAGCCTGAATTGGATAGCACAAAGTTTTGGCGATGCTTTTATTCATGAAGGAGACGAAATTGTTATTTCCTATATGGAACACCATTCCAATGTAGTCCCTTGGCAGCAGTTGGCCAAAAGAAAGAAAGCTGTACTAAAATACATCCCTTTAACAAGAGATGGTTTTTTGGATATTGATGAAGCTAGAAAACAAATTACAGATAAAACGGCACTTGTAGCCATCGCTCACGCTTCTAACGTGTTAGGTGTGATCAATCCAATCGAGGAATTATCACAATTAGCTCATAAACACCAAGCTGTAATAGCAGTGGATGGGGCACAAGCTGTCCCTCATATGCCGGTGGATGTACAAGAACTTGATGTTGATTTTTATGCTTTTTCAGGTCATAAAATGTGTGGGCCCACGGGGATAGGTGTATTGTATGGGAAACGATATTGGTTAGAGCAAATGGAACCCGTAGAATTTGGTGGCGAAATGATTGACTTTGTACATCCTTATGAAAGCACATGGACGGAGTTACCTTGGAAATTTGAAGCAGGGACACCTAATATTGCAGGAAGTATTGCTCTAGCTAGCGCGATTGATTATTTAACCAAAATTGGCTTTGCCGAAATTTATCAGCACGAAAAAGAATTAGTAAGTTACGTTTTACCACGATTACAAGCAATTGATGGTTTGACGATTTATGGACCACCAGAGCCACGCGACCATACGGGCGTGATCGCTTTTAATTTAGATGGTTTACATCCGCATGATGTAGCGTCTGCACTAGATATGGAAGGAGTGGCCGTTCGCGCGGGCCACCACTGTGCTCAGCCACTTTTAGAATACTTAGACCTTGCAGCCACTACCAGAGCAAGTTTTTATCTGTATAACACAAGGGAAGATGCAGATCGTTTAGTAGAAGCGATCAAAGCGACAAAGGAGTTTTTCAAAAATGGCACTTTCTAAATTAGAAAATCTATACCGTCAAGTGATTTTGGATCACTCCAGTCATCCACATAATCAAGGAACATTAGAAGGTTCCAATCAGTATACGGAATTGAATAATCCAACTTGTGGTGATGTCATTCACTTGGAGCTACAAACAGAAGAGGGTGTAATAAAAGATATTGCCTTTTCTGGGCATGGCTGTTCAATTTCTACAGCTAGTGCTTCAATGATGACGGAGATAGTTAAAGGAAAAACAATAGAAGAAGCAATGGAGCTAGCAGAAGCCTTTTCTTTATTGGTCCAAGGAAAAGATGTAAAGGATATCGAGGAGTTAGGGGATGCCGGGATGCTTAATGGTGTCTCAAAATTTCCTGCTCGTATTAAATGTGCTACGCTGTCCTGGAAAGCTTTAAAAAAAGCAGTTGAAGAACCAGGGACGGGTATTGCTGAAACAGGTTTTATAAAACATGAGGATTAAAATAATCGGCCCATAGCTTATTATCATAAACACACAAGAACGTTATAGCTTGTGTGTTTTTTGTACATGCAAAATGAAAATGATAAACTGGATTTAAGGAGGCTTAAGAGATGAGTGAATTAAATGATTTATTGCATGCAGCAAATAAAGTAGTATTTTTGACTGGAGCAGGCGTTTCTACCGCTTCTGGTATTCCAGATTATCGTTCAAAAAATGGATTATATTCTACAGGAGGGTCTCCAGAATATTTGTTAAGTCATGCTTGTTTGATCAACGAACCAGAAAAGCACTATGATTTTGTTATAAATAATATGATCCATCCTGATGCTGAGCCAAATGTTATTCATGAAAAAATGGCAAGTTTTACACAAAAAGGTAATACTAATATTGTTACTCAAAATGTAGACGGGTTGCATTTAGCAGCTGGTACAGATCCGCAACATTTAGTTGAATTTCATGGCGATATTTCTCATATTTACTGTCAAAAATGTGGACGTAGTGCCACTATGGAAGAATATTTAACAAGTATGTATCACAAAAATTGCGGTGGCATATTACGTACTAATATTGTATTATATGAGGAAGCTATTGATACACAAAAAATTGAAAAAGCTGTAAAAGCAATCAGTGAAGCTGATTTGATCGTTGTAGTGGGAACTTCTTTTGTAGTATTTCCTTTTGCAAGCTTGGTTCAATATGCTTCACCTAATGCAACAATGCTAGCAGTCAACCGGGATCCGATCTCTTTACCAGCAAATGGAAAAATGATCACAGGTGATGCGGTAAAAGAATTTGAACAAGTGGAAGTTGGCTAACAGTAAAAGATACTTTTACAAAATCATATATTTTTTCAAAATAGCCGAAAAAGGCCATCTTGTCTACATCAAGTGACATTTTTCGGCTTTTTAAATTTAACTTATGGGTTCCTAAAGCAAAAACAATGTTGAATAAAGAGTGATAGCCCAAAGAAATGAGAAATCTATGAGGAATGGAAAACGTTAGCTCAAAGAAACGGAAAATCAATGTAAAACTAAGAGAAGTAGGGCATAGAAAATGGGAAGCTATGCGCTATTAGTAAAAATTACCTAATGAAAAACAAAGTAGTAAGTGTGTAATGGTTAATTTTGTGGAAGTTATGTAAACAATACATAAAATTTTATGCTTATTTTAGGAACCGCTTTATTTTTTGCTATAATAGATTAACTGTATTTGTTAATAGTTGAAGGAGTACTGCCTATGGTAAAAAAACTTTTAAGTTGCGTAGAGGAATATAAAAAGGCGACAGCACTTAGTATGTTCCTGGTTATTTTTGAATCATTTATAGAAATTTTAATTCCAACCTTGATGGCGATTATTATTGATGAAGGCATCTCACAAGGGCGAACTTCAGTTGTTTGGCAACTTGGTGTTTTGTTAATTTTATTAGCATTATTAGGATTGTTTATTGGCGCTTTATCGGGAAGGTATGCGGCCATTGCATCCGCAGGTTTTGCTAAAAACTTACGTAGAACCTTATTTTTTAATGTGCAAAAATTTTCTTTTTCTAATATTGATAAATTTACAGCTCCTAGTTTAATTACACGGATGACAACGGATGTAACGAATTTACAAAATGCTTATCAAATGTTGGTACGTATTATGATTAAAAGTCCGGTCCAATTTAGTTTTGCTATCATTATGTCCGCTTTGATCAATCCTAATATGGTATTGATTTTTATTGGTATAGCACCATTTTTAGCGGGGACACTTATTTTTATCGGACGCAAAGTCCATCCTATTTTTGAGCGAGTTTTTCGAAGTTATGACCATTTAAATAATATCGTACAGGAAAATTTACATGGTATACGGGTAGTAAAATCTTATGTACGTCAAGCATTTGAAATACAAAAATTTCAGAATATTTCGCAAATCGTTTATAAACGATTTTCAAAAGCGGAGAAATTACTAGCATTTAACCAACCGCTTATGCAATCGACTGCTTATATTTGTATTCTGCTTATTTCATGGGTAGGTGCCCACTTAATCGTTGGGCAAACGATGTCCACTGGAGAATTGTCCAGTTTATTTGTTTATACCTTTCAAATTTTAATCAGCTTGAATATGTTTTCTATGGTGTTCGTTATGTTTTTAATTTCCCGCGCTTCTGCAGAGCGAGTGGTGGCGGTTATGGAAGAAGAAAGCGACTTGAAAAATAATGATGTGGCACTAACAACTGTTACCGATGGTCGCGTTCGTTTTCATCATGTCTTTTTTCAATATCCAACGGCTTTAAATCATCGTGTGCTAAAAGATATTTCTTTTTCTGTTGAAACGGGCGAGACAATCGGCATTGTAGGAGGTACAGGAAGTTCTAAGACCACATTAGTACAATTGATTCCACGCTTATACGACGTAACAGATGGGCAAGTTGAGCTTGCAGGAAGGGATGTACGCGACTATGATATGGATGCGCTTAGGCAAAATATCGGGGTCGTTTTACAAAATAATGTATTGTTTTCAGGAACGATCATGGAAAATATTCGTTGGGGAAACCCTGAAGCTACAGAGCAAGAAGTTAGAAATGCTTGTGTTATGGCTCAAGCGGACGAATTTATCCAGGAACTTCCCGATGGCTATCAAACTTATATTGAACAGGGAGGTTCAAATGTTTCAGGGGGACAAAGACAACGTTTATGTATTGCCCGTGCATTACTGAAACAACCAAAAATCTTAATTTTGGACGATTCAACAAGTGCTGTGGATACCAAGACTGAGTCTAGAATTTTGGAGACATTTAGGACAAAGTTATCCTATACAACAAAGTTTATTGTTGCTCAGCGGATTACTTCTGTACAAGATGCTGATAAAATCCTGGTTCTTGATGACGGAGAGATTAGCGATATAGGCACGCATAATCAATTATTACAAACGAGTTCTATCTATCAGGAAATTTATGAAGCACAAACGAAAGGATTTGGTGAAGCAGATGCAAAATAATAAAATATTAGCACCTTTGCTACGTATCCTTACTTATATTTGGCGTGATTATAAACTAATTCTAATGCTAGTTATTCTTTTTGTGCTTTTGAGTACAGGGGCTAATACATTGGGATCTTTATTTATTCAACGAGTGGTGGACGATTATATTACGCCACTTTTGTCACAGAGCAATCCAGTTTATACTGGGCTTTTAAAAATCATTTTAGTGATGGCTTCTATTTATCTGATAGGTGTAATTGCTTCCTTATTGTTTAATCGTTTAATGGTCACAGTCAGTCAAGGTACGCAAAAAAATATTCGTGATGACATGTTTACTAAGATGCAAAGTTTACCGATACGTTTTTTTGATGAAACGCCTTCAGGAGATATTATGAGTCACTACACTAATGATATTGATACGCTTCGTCAAATGATCTCTCAGAGTATACCGCAGGTTTTTCAAGCGGCAACACAAATGTTAGGCGTTTTTATTGCGATGTTAACTTTAAATGTGCCATTGACCTTTGTTGTTTTATTTACCGTTGTTTTGATTTATCTTGTGGTCAAAAAAATCGCTGGCTTAAGTTCGCGTTACTTTGTTTATCAACAGCGTTCATTAGGTGAGGTAGACGGTTATATTGAAGAGATGACATTTGGTCAAAAAGTTGTCAAAGTATTTACTCATGAAGAAGAATCAAAACAAGGTTTTGTCAGAAAAAATAATCGCTTATTTGAAGATTCCTCCAAGGCTAATCAACTAGCAAATATTTTGCTACCTATCATGATTAACTTAGGGAATTTGCAATATGTTTTAATTGCACTAATTGGTGGACTGTTATCGATCAATGGACTGATTACTTTATCTATTGGTACTTTAATCGCTTTTTTACAATTGAGCAGAAGTTTCAGTGGTCCGCTTAATCAAATTTCTCAACAGGTAAATTTCATCGTGATGGCTTTAGCAGGAGCTGCTCGTATTTTTGAATTGATCGATACAGCTCCAGAAGAAGACTTAGGAAAAGTTACCTTGGTTAATGTTTACAAACAAGGAGAACAATTGGAAGAAAGTAGTTCTCGGACCGATCGTTGGGCATGGAAACAAGTACGATCTGATGGTAGTATTCAATATACTGAAGTTAAAGGAAATATTGATTTTGCTCATGTGACCTTTGGCTATAAAGAAAACCAAACGATTCTTCATGATATTTCTCTTTATGCGTATTCTGGTCAAAAGGTCGCTTTAGTGGGTGCTACTGGTGCTGGGAAAACAACAGTCACAAATTTGCTCAATCGCTTTTATGATATTGATCGAGGGACTATTTTTTACGATGGCATTGATATCAAAAAAATAAAAAAGGCAGATTTGCGGCGTTCACTTGGGATTGTTTTACAAGATACGAATTTATTTAGCGCAACAGTGAGAGAAAATATACGTTATGGTAATTTGGAAGCCACAGATGAGCAGGTAGAAGAGGCGGCAAAACTTGCGAATGCACATCATTTTATCGAAGGATTATCGGATGGATATGAAACGCTTATTAGTGGACAAGAATCCAATTTATCGCAAGGCCAGCAACAATTATTATCCATTGCTCGCGCTGCTTTAGCTAACAATCCAGTATTGATCTTAGATGAAGCAACTTCTAGTATTGATACTTTAACTGAAAAACTTGTACAAAATGGCATGGATTCACTGATGAAAGGAAGGACAGTCTTTGTGATCGCCCATCGTTTATCAACTATTCAAAACTCTGATGTCATTGTTGTTTTAGATCATGGACAGATTATAGAAAGAGGCACACATGAGCAACTTATCCAAAACAAGAAAACATATTATCAATTGTATACAGGTAAGCTGGAATTGTCCTAATATAGGAATGAAGGCCTAGAGGAAAGGATAGTTTTTAAATGCGGTTAGATCAAGAAAAAATTCGCAAAATCGGGCAAAAGCAAATTGTTGAAACAATAAAACTGCGATTACCACACGCGATCTCATTGTTTGCTTACAATATTTCAAAAACTGATATGAGTGTTTATAGTTTATTACATCAAAATACAGAAAAAACTGGAAATTTATGGATGACATTACGTGTTGCCGACCATCCGCTATGGTTGGAAAATGCGCAACAAGTATCAATTGATATTGGCTCTCCCGCTGATCTGATCCGCCTGCCTACGATCATTTCAAAGGTTTTGTCCTATGATACGAACGCGAAAAATTGCTATCAAATGACAAACAGTGAACTAGCGGTCTTGGAATTATTAGATAATTGTCAACGAAATGGCTTAGTATGGGCGGCTCGTTTACCAGAAGAAATTTTCACTGCTTTTAAAAAACGACCTTTGGATTTGCAAAAAGATTTCATGCAAGCTGAGTTATTTTTAACGAATCGAAATAATGTAAATGCATTACTTTTGCCTTTTACAATCCCTTGTTTTCAAGAACAGCTGGCTAAACTATACGGGAGAAATTTATTATTTTCGCAGTTTTCCCGACATCATTTACTGAAACTTTTACCGACCAATCAATGGATTCAACCCATGTTAAAAAAAGAGCAAAAACTTTTAGATTGGCGACAACAGATCATTCATGACTATGGAGAAGATTTTTATCAGCGATGTCAACAAGCTTTACAAATTTAAGTTTTATTTCTGGGTTAACGGGATCAAATTTTATATTAAAGGATAATAGATAGTAAATTGTCTTAATTTTAAAAACTTTTAGAAAAAAGGTTGACTTATTTTGTCAGAAGAGTTAGATTATTCAGTAAATAAACAACAAGAAACACAAAGATGGGAATTTTTTGGGACATGAGACGTTTACAGAGAGGTTTTGATTGCTGGAAAAAATCAGCGTCGTCTTCGAATATATCAGCTCAGAGTGGCGGAAATGGGAATTTTTGCTGGTTGCCTACCATTAAAAAGGACGCGTATCGTTTAAATAAGTTTTAACTGTACGTGGAGGTTTTGAATAATTTTCAAAACAAAAATAGGTGGTACCGTGGAAACGCCCTATAAAGCATAGGCTTTGTGGGGCGTATTTTAATTGTTGTAAGGTTTTTATTTTTAGTTGAGGAGGATTTTCATATGGCAAAACAAGGAGTAGAAGATTTGGATTGGAATAATTTGGGCTTTCATTATCGTGACTTGCCTTATAGATTTAAAGCAGAATTTAAAGAAGGTAAGTGGCAAGAAGATGAGCTAATAACGGACGCTACAATGCATGTTTCGGAAGCGGCAGAAGTTTTACATTATGGGCAAGAAATTTTTGAAGGTCTAAAAGCTTATCGACAAAAAGACGGAAGCATCAACCTCTTTCGTCCAGAAATGAATGCAAAAAGATTTGAAAATTCAGCAAAAAGAATGGCAATGGAAGCTTATCCTGCTGATAAATTTGTGGAGGCCGTCAAAGAAGTGGTACGTGCCAACGAAGAGTTTGTACCGCCATATGGTACTGGAGGTTCCTTGTACCTTCGTCCGTTTATGATCGGGACCGAACCAATTGTGGGTGTAGCGCCTTCAACGGAATTTCAGTTCCGAATTTATGCAACGCCAGTAGGTGCCTATGTCCAAGGATTAACTCCTACGCCTTACTTGATTAGCGATTTTGACCGTGCTGCTTTTGCGGGTACGGGTCAAGTGAAAACTTCTGGTAACTATGCAGGTAGTTTATATCCAGCGATGCTGGCTAAAAAAGAAGGCTACGCCGATTGCTTATATTTAGACCCTAGAGAACATAAATATATTGACGAATTTGGTGGAGCTAATTTTTATGGAATTACCAAGGATGGACAATTTTTAACACCCAAATCAGATTCTATTTTGCCATCGATTACGAAACAATCTTTATTTGAAATTGCAGAAAAACAAGGGTTGAACCCTCAAGAAACTACTATAGCAGTAGAAGATCTTGATCAGTTTGTTGAGGCAGGTTCTATGGGAACCGCTGCTGTTATTTCTCCTGTAGGTTCTTTAACCTATCACGGGAAAAAGTATACTTTTAATAATGAAACAGAAGTAGGACCAAAAACACAAGCGTTATATGATGAACTTGTAGGAATACAATTGGGAGAACGACCAGCACCTGAAGGATGGATTCAAAAGGTTGAGATCTAAATAAAATTGATAGAAAAAGAAAACCAATAGTGCTTTATAGGATTGGTTTTCTTTTTAATAAAAAGTACACAGTCAAAGTTTAAGGATTGTTAATGATAAGGAGTGAATAAATGACTCGAAAAATAGGTGTCATTGGTATGGGACATGTCGGATCTACTGTTGCGCATGATATTATTGCCAAAGGTTTAACTGATGAAATTGTTTTGATTGATACCAATGAAGCCAAGGTAAATGCAGATACTTTGGATTTTGAAGATGCTATGGCAAATGCGACTTCTCATACCAAGTTAATGGTCAACGATTACTCTGCATTAAAGGATGCAGATGTTGTCATTTCAGCTTTAGGAAATATCAAATTATTGGAAAATAATACGACAAACGATCGTTTTGTGGAATTACCCTTTACTAGCCAACAAGCGGCTAAAGTCGCGTTAAAAATTAAAGACTCAGGATTTGATGGTGTATTGATTGATATTACAAACCCCTGTGATGTTATTACAGCGATCTATCAAACGATGACAGGCTTACCCCAAAACCAAGTAATCGGTACAGGTACGCTATTGGATTCAGCTCGAATGAAACGCGCAGTAGGGAAGGTATTTAAGATCGATCCACGTTCTGTTGCTGGATATAACTTAGGCGAACATGGAAATTCACAGTTTACTGCTTGGTCGACTGTTAATGTTTTGGGAAAGCCGATTGTAGAAGTTGCGCAAGAACGTCCCGTTGATTTTACTCAATTAGATGAAATTGCTCGGGCAGGAGGGTTTACTGTATTACATGGGAAAAACTATACGAGTTATGGTATTGCAACAGCAGCTGTACGATTGGCTGATATTGTAATGAGTGACGCTAGAGCAGAACTGCCAGTTTCAAACTTTCGTAATGAATATAATACCTATCTTTCCTATCCAGCTGTGATAGGAAAAACTGGTGTCGTTGAAACATTACAACTTAATTTAACAGATGAAGAGCTTGAAAAATTGAGACTTTCAGCTCAGTATATTAAAACAAGATTTGATGATACAATGAAAAATTTACAAAATAACTAATATTTGGGAGGGAATTATGTCAGTTGTGGAAAAGCTTTATCAAGCTTATCGAACAAATACACCTTTAAAGTTAGGTGAATTAGGCCTTAATGACAAAGAGGAAGCTTATCAGATTCAAGATGAGGTGTTGCAACTTAAAGAAGAAGCAGGCGAAAAGCTAGCTGGTTATAAGATCAGCTTAACTAGCCAAGAGACACAAGAACTTTTTGCTAGTGATTCTCCTTTATACGGTGGTATGACAGATGTCACAGTGAAAGACACTGTTTCTTTAAGGGAATATAATAGTCCGCTATTAGAATTGGAACTTGTCTTTTTAGTAGATGAGCCCATTTCTTCTGATGACACTGCAGAACAGATTTTTGAAAAATGTCGTGTAGCTCCCGGCATTGAAGTTCCGGATGGACGCTATGAAGACTGGTTCCCTAAAGCGTCTTTATATGAAGTCGTCGCCGATGGTGCAGTAAATGGCGCAATTGTTATAGGTGATCCGCAAAAATTGACTTACTCAGATGTTGCCGCTATTAAAGCAACATTGACTTTAGATGATAAATTTGTAAAAGAGGGGCCTTCAACAGAAGTGTTAGGACATCCAGCTAAAGCTGTTTTGTGGTTGGCTAAAGAATTAGAAAAACACGGAAAAGGATTAAAAGCAGGACAATTTGTTTCTTCAGGTACTTTTGTTTTACCAGAACCGATACAACAGGGGCACTATCAAGCTGAATTTGAAAATGTAGGTAGTGTGGATTTAGAGGTAACAGATTAAGTAAACAACAATAAATTCTAGGAGCTGAGGGTATTAAATATCTCAGCTCCTAGAATTTGATAAGAACTATCGTAAAGATTTAGCTGTTTCAAATTTAGTTATTCTTTATAACTAAATTTGAAGTGGCTGATTTTTGGAGATGGATCGCCTGTTATGTCTATCTCTAAAATGATTTCTTTCGTTTCTCCTTGCGTTGTTTCTTCACCCACTAATATATACTTTTGTGGGTGATCGATATCCCGGGCGATAGTTTTAATATTTCCTGTACTTTCATCTTCTGTTGTATCGCTGTCAAGTTGACTATTGTTAATGGCATCTTCGGTCATGTGTTCTTCTATTTGTTTATTTCTTTCAGAAATGTCGGAAAAATTTAACCAGTTTTCGCCAAAACCTTTCAAAGTCGATTCTATTGAAACATTTTGATTATTAGAGCTATCGCTTGTGGTTTCAGTAGTTTCGCTTATTGTCTCAGATGTTTCTTCTAAAAAGAACTCATCATCGCGTTGACTCAGACGTAATAAGTAAAAAACACAAATGATAAAAAGGATAATTCCCGCGATCCAAAAGAAAATATGACGCTTTTTCATAGCATCCACTCCCCAGTTATGTTAATTCTATTATAACAACTTTTTCCATTTATAGACACGTGATTTTTAATGATGAAGTAAATAGTTTTATTGCTAATTTTTACAGTAATAAAAGTAAGTGCTAATATAACAATATATAATAATATTATGAATGAAAGAATGAAAACAATGAAAAATAAACAAGAAAATGTAAGAGTAGAAAAAGATTCGCTGGGTTCAATTGAAATTCCAGCAGATGTGTGGTGGGGTCCGCAAACAGAACGTAGTCGCCGTAATTTTACTACGGGCGAAAAAATGCCATTAGTGGTTATTAAAGCAATTTTGCAAATTAAAAAAGCAGCAGCTCAAGCGAATGCTGAGTTGGAAGTATTGGAAAATGATAAAGCAAATGCCATTGTTGCTGCTGTGGATAAGTTAAATTCGTTAACGGATGATCAATTACGTGTACATTTCCCACTTGTAGTCTATCAAACGGGTTCAGGCACACATACGAATATGAACGTAAATGAAGTGATTGCTTATTTGGCAAATGAACAACAACCACAATTGCGTGTTTTACCTAATGATGATGTAAATAAAGGACAAAGCTCGAATGATATTTTTCCTACCGCGATGAATATCGTTGCTTCGCAAGCTATTATCGAAGTGAAAGCTTCTTGTAAGAAAATGAGCCAAATCTTAGAAGAAAAAAAGCAAAAGTACTGGGATACTGTTAAAATAGGACGTACTCATTTGCAAGACGCGACACCGTTAACTTTTGGTCAAGAATTATCCGCTTATCAAAGTATGCTTATGCACGATTTGAGTTTTATTGAAGAGATAGAGCCAAGCCTGCATGAATTAGCTATTGGTGCTACGGCTATAGGGACTGGCGTGAACGCTCATCCAAAACTAGCGGGGAAAATTGCAAGTAAATTGTCCAAGTTGTATCAAATCTCTTTTACAGCGGAGGTCAATAAATTTTATAGTTTGTCTGCGCACTCTCAATTAAACGCCATGCATGGCGCATTAAAAACTTTAGCTGCTGATTTAATGAAAATTGCGAATGATTTACGCTTTTTAGCTTCTGGCCCAAGAGCGGGGTATGGGGAGTTAAGCATTCCAGCCAATGAACCTGGCTCCTCTATTATGCCAGGGAAGGTAAATCCAACGCAGGCAGAAGCTTTAACGATGGCTACAATTCGTGTGATGGGAAATGATACGACAATTTCTATGGCGAGCAGTCAAGGTAATTTTGAGATGAATGTTTATAAGCCTTTGTTAATTTCCACTTTTTTAGAATCTACTGATTTACTGGCGGGTACGATCAATTCTTTTACTGAAAAATTTTTGGATGGCTTACAGGCAAATAAAGGTCATATGAAAGAACTAGTTGGCCAGTCATTGATGCTGGTAACGGCACTTTCTCCTCATATTGGTTATGAAGAAAGTGCCGAAATCGCACAAAAAGCCGAAAAAGAAGGGATCACATTAAGAGAAGCAGCGCTCGCTTCTGGTAAAGTTAGCGCAGAGCAGTTTGACAATTGGGTAGATGCATTGGCTATGACAAATCATGAATCTATTGACTAAATGTTAGTTTTATATAAAGATATTGTTTTTTTAATAGCGAACATTTTGTTTAAAGTTTCTCTAATTAGTTGCAATTTTGCAAGTTTTTATGTTAGATTCAGAGAAGGTTATATTTGGTTGCCTTTTAAATAATTGGCAATTTGTAAAAATTCCAACAGAAGTAAATGTTATTTTTTCTTTATTGGAATCTTCATTATTAGAAAAGAAAGAAGAGTGGATTTATGATGTCAACAGGTATGGGAATCATTTCGATGCTTTCCCCAATATTAACTTATGTAGCATTAGCAGCTGGAATATACGCAGTTATTCGTTTAGCTGTAAGACACGCAATTAATGATACAAAAGAAAAAACAACAATCAAAACAAAAGCAGGAGCTTTCTTTACCGGTGCTTGGTTTTGGTTGATTATTGCTGTCGTTGTATTTATTATATCGATGGCTATGTCTATCCTTCCTTCTATTGTGATGGGTATGTAAGGTTAGAAAACAGATAAAAAAGCTGGAAAACGTTTGGGCGCTTTCCAGCTTTTTTCATGGATTTATTACTTTCTGTCTGCTTTTAAAAATGGGATTTTATTGCTTAAGAAAGGAATAACCCAATAATCAAGCCCAATTTTTCCTGCATTAAAACCTGCTACTAAAATAAAGAATTGGATAAGGATAAAGGTTGGATTAATAGAGACCGTCCCTGCTAGTAAGTAACTGAAATTCATGAGAAGTCCGAAAAAAGCTGCAGCAGTAGTTAATGTACCAAATATTAAACCTAAGCCTACTAATAGTTCTCCCCAGGAAACCATGAAATCAAATAATTCAATATTAGGAAGTACAAATTCTTCTAGAAAATCTGTATACCAAGGATAAGCATTAACTCCAGCATCATCTAGTACCGGAGATTCAATTGCACCCTGAATCATTTCTTTGGCACTAAAAGTTCCAGTGACCTTTTGCCAACCCGAAGTTGCCCACTTAAAACCTAAATAAACACGGAAAATCGTGATAATCCCCATCGTGATTTTTGAAGTTCTTAACCAATTTAGCATAAAAGTTTCTCCTCTCAATTTTTTTAAGGGCGTAGAGTTCATCCAATAATAATTATCTCTATGATAATCAAATACGAGACGAAAATATGTATAATCATACCCTTTTTTTATATTCACTGTCAAATAGTAAGTAAATAATTAAGATAACAAGCGCAATTAAATACTGAAGTTTATGTCTTATAAGGAATTGACTTTTGTTTTCGTATTGTACTTTTACTAAGACTTTTCTTTGCCTAACTAGTATTTTTTACTAAAATAGCGAAGAGGATAGCAATAGTATTATTGCGTCGACCGCTACGTATATAAATAAGTGGTTCTTTCTATTGTCATCTAAAGGGGGCTTTTAGAAGTAGGTTCTACAAAATTATTAAGCTGGAGGAAAGAAAATGAAATTATTAATTGTCGCATTAGGCGTCGCTTTTTTGATTTTTTTGATTGTTAAAGTAAAATTGAACACCTTTATTTCTTTAATAGTCACTGCTTTTTTAGTTGGTTTGGCTCTAAATATTCCATTGGACCAACTACCTGAAATCATCACTAGTGGTATGGGAGATCAATTAGGCGATCTGGCTATTATTTTTGGTATGGGCTCTATGATCGGAAAGCTGGTTTCTGACTCTGGAGGCGGATACCGTATCGCCAATACCTTGATTGACAAATTTGGAAAAAAACAGATACAGATCGCTGTGATCATCGCTTCATTTATTGTCGGCTTAGCACTATTCTTTGAAGTAGGTTTAGTTGTCTTACTGCCTATTATCTTTGTTATTGCTAGAGAATTAGAAATTCCACTTTTGGTATTATCTATTCCGATGGCAGCAACCTTAAATATTATGCATGGATTTATTCCGCCACATCCAGCACCCACTGCAATTTCGGGGATCATGGACGCAGATATTGGCCAAGTCATTTTATTTGGTTTAATCGTGGCGATTCCAACTATTATCGTTTCTGGACCTGTATTTAATTACTTTTTGCATAAATTCTATCCTAAAGTTTATCGTATTCAAGAAAAAATACCAGGTTTAGGTGAAGTAAAAGAATTTAAATTAGAAGAAACACCTTCTTTTTGGATGAGTGTTAGCACAGCTATGATGCCGGTGATTTTAATCGGTATTGCGACTGCTTTGGGTGGCGCTTTACCCGCTGGTTCCACGCGACGAATCATTGAATTCGTTGGCGAACCAGATGTTGCGATGCTTTTATCATTGTTATTTGCAATGTATACCATGGGTTATCAGCAAAGACGTTCAATGAAAGAAATTAGTACAACGATTGAAGAAGCTATTACACAAATTGCAATGATGTTGTTCATTATTGGCGGTGGTGGTGCACTTAAACAAGTATTAGTTGAAGGAGGTATTTCTGAATACATTTCTTCCTTGTTTACAGACATTAATCTTTCACCGATTTTTGCCGCTTGGCTCGTAACAGCAATTTTACGTGTAAGCCTAGGTTCTTCTACAGTTGCTGCTATGACCGGTGCAGGTCTAGTCGCTCCTTTAATCGCACAGACTGGAGTAAATCCAGCTATGATGGTACTTGCTGTAGGAGCAGGAAGTATTTTTGCCGATCATGTAAACGATGCAGGTTTTTGGATGATCAAAGAATATTTTGGTCTTTCACTTAAAGAAACATTTTTAACTTGGACAACATTGACTTCTGTATTATCAGTTACCGGTTTGATTTGTGTTTATGGTCTTTCTTTAATAGTATAGTTGTAAAGACAGGAAAGGAAGTTTTTGTAAATGGATTATGTTATTGGAATGGATATTGGAACAACCAGTACTAAAGCTGTTTTATATGATTTAGCTGGAAATGTCATCGATTATACTAATCATTCATATGAATTATATCGTGATGCAACAGGAATGGCTGAACAAGAACCAGAAGAGATTCTTGAAGCAGTTACTGCTAGTCTAAAAAAAGTTATTGCACAAATTAATTGGCAAAATGATAAGCTGAGAACTGTTTCTTTTTCTAGTGCCAATCAAAGTTTGATCGCTTTGGATGAAAATTTTCAACCGCTAACTCGTATTATCACCTGGGGAGATACGCGTGCTGCGGCAGCGGCTAGTAATATAAAAAATTCAGCGCAAGGACAAGATTTATATGAACGTACGGGGACACCTATTCATCCGATGTCTTCATTATGTAAAATCTCATGGTTAAAAGAAGATGTCCCTGAGGTTTATAATAAAGCTGCTTACTATTGTGGTATCAAAGAATATGTACTTTATCGCTTATTTGGTATATGGCAAATGGACGTGTCGGTGGCTAGTTGTACGGGAATGTATAACATTTTTGAACTACAATGGGATGACAAAGCTTTAGCTCAAACAGGTGTATCTAAAGAGCAATTGCCAAAAGTTGTGGATGCTTATGAACAATTTTCTGGTATGAAAGAAGAGTACACGAAAATTACCGGTTGTCCACAAGATGTTACTTTTGTTCAAGGAGCATTTGATGGCGCTTTGTCTAATTTGGGTGTTAATGCGATTGATGAAGGCGTAGCAGCTGTAACCATTGGAACTTCAGGAGCGATTCGCATGGTTAGTGATCACCCAGTGATCGATCCTAAAGGACGGATTTTTTGCTATGCTTTGACAAAAGAACTATGGGTGATTGGCGGACCGGTTAACAATGGTGGTACTGTTTTTTTTTGGGCAAAAGATAATTTATTTGATGCTGAAAAAAGTACAGCCGATCTTTTAGCCAAAGATAGTTATGATTTATTGACTGAGATTGCTGCACAAGTCCCTGCTGGTTCCGATGGCTTATTATTCCATCCCTTTTTAGGAGGCGAACGGGCACCTATATGGGACGCAAATGCGCGCGGTTCCTTTTTTGGTTTAACGCAAATGCATACAAGAGCGCATATGGTTCGTGCTGTTTTAGAAGGTATTGTCTATAACTTATATACAGTACTTTTGGCCTTAGAAGAAGTGCTAGGACAACCGCAATCTATTTTAGCAACAGGCGGTTTTGCTCGCTCAGAACTGTGGCGCCAAATGTTATCTGATGTTTTCGAACGGCCAGTAACGATACCTCAAGCTTTTGAGTCTTCTTGCTTAGGTGCTGCTGTAGTTGGAATGAAGTCTATTGGCGTCATTGATGATTTAGCTGAAGTCAAAAATTTTGTCGGTGAAACAGAAACTTATGCACCTAATCCAGAACATTTTGATGTTTATCGGGAGCTAGTTCCCATCTATATTCGTTTAACACGTCAATTAAAAACTGAATATCAGACAATTGCTGAATTTCAGCGTAAATATGCGCAAAAGGATTCAGACTCTGATTAAAGTTAATAATCAAGATAATTTAGTTTAAACAATTTGTTGTTTGCTAACTATTAATATAGAACTCTTTTTTTACTACTGTTTATTAGTAAGAAAAGAGTTCTTTGTTATTTTGAGATAGAAAATAACAAATTAAGTTCTTTGTTAAAGCTTGATTAAGTACATAAGAACCCTAATTAACGAGCTTGAATAATTTAAATGTTATAAAAAGGTTTACATTACGAGCGCCTTTTGATATCGTAAAAAAATAACTTATTTTTTTGAGAGGATGATTTTTATCGATTCACATAAAATAACAAAACGAAAAATTTTGCTGAAAGCTACTATGGCAGTTTGCTTGATTTTTGGTTTTTTCTCTGTAAAAGTAAATGCGCAGGAAGAAGCTGCTGATACGAAGAATACGATGTCTTATACAGGCGAACCTGCTAATAATTTTGCAAGAGCTGCTGCTAGCACGTCGACGGATGTATTTAATATTGGGGACAATACGCGTCCTCCACAAGACGCTATAGACGTTTCTTCTTATCAGGGAGAAATGACGCAAAATGATTATGAAATATTGGCTCAAAAAGGGGTACAGTCTGTTATTGTAAAAACAACACAGTCTTCTAATTACACAAATCCTTATGCGCTTGAACAAATCAAATTTGCTGCTAATGCAGGTTTGAATGTTAATCTTTATCACTATGCAAATTTTGCTACTAGCAAAGAAGCTAAAGCAGAAGCAAATCATCTTTTGTCCTTTTTGCAAGAAAATGATCTAAATAAAAAGATAAAGATTTTTGCAGATATGGAAGATCCGTCAACTGAAACCGACGATATTGCTTCTTATTTGAATGATTTTTGGGAAGTATTGAGTGATGATGGTTATGATAATCATGGTGTATATACTGGCGCTAGCTATTTGTATCGTAGTGCTGTAAGTGATACGGTTGGAGCTGAGAATACTTGGATGGCACAATATCCATATGAACCTTCTGAGGATGATCTATGGCAAACTGCTTATGGTGCTTGGCAATTTAGCCCAACTGCACAAATACCTGAAGGCGATTATACAGGATATCTTGATGTTTCTACTGATTATACAGCTTTATTTGAAAATGGCGCTGGTACGCAGCCTTTTAACTGACAAAAAACTAGCCTTAATTACAGTACATCTGAAAAATGGTAGTTAAGATATTTTGGGTATAAACTGAGGAATGCTTTTGGGCCTTACTGTCGCTGAGTTTGGGCCGGTAGCTTTATTTGTGGTCCTTCTTTTAGCTGTCTTAAGTCCAACTATTTTGCTAACGGCCCTTACTTTGCTTGACTTAGGGCCAACAAGCTCCTTTATGGCCCTTTCTTTTTCATAAAAAAACTGTTTATTGCTTATAATCGGCAATAAACAGTTTTTTAAACTAAGCTTTGACTGAAGCGCTAGAAACACTGTCGGCACTTTCTGCTTTTTCAGAGGCGCCTGATACACTATCTGCTTGTTCGGATTGCTTTGTTGAAGCACTTGAGGTAGCATCAACTTCAACTGTTTCGTCTTTAGCAAGTCGTTGTCCTGTTTGTTGTAAGTACCAGTCAATAATCGGTTGAAAATCTAGTACGTACTCATTAACACCCATATAATTACCTGCGTCATCATGCATTGCTTGATAACTGTGTACTACATATTTATCTGGTCCATGTGTTGGTACATGGATACGAACAACGTCCTGTTTACCATGACGTAGTTGGGAAAGTACCCACTTGACGTTTTTATAAGTAGCAGGTGGGTGGCAGTTTGCTAATGGATTTCCCACTTGTCCTGGTACACGTCCGGCAAACATTTCTGCTTTATCCTCGGTGTAATTATAGAATAAGAATTGGTTATTACTATCAGCAAAAGTTAATTCCATTGGCATAGAGGCTAGGAGTGCGTTTAATTGGTTAACAGTTAAAACACCACGGTTTAATTTTACATAAGTATCGCCTTGGGAGGCGTCTACTTTTTCGCTAGCTTGTTCAACCCAATCTTCAGCTGACATATCAATGCCTTCAATGGTTGTATCAATTTTACCAGTAGCTTCCAAATCTTCTTCTGCTGATAAATCTTTTTGTGGTTCGTTCATAGAAGATAGGACTTGGATAAATTTAATGAACTTTTCTAGGCAAGTTTTCAAAAAATCAATCGTTCCTTGGTCTTTCAAATTATTTTGCTCATCAAAAGCTTCTTTTACTTCACCCAGTAGAAATTCATTACCTGGCATAACGATTGCGTTTACGCCTGGAGCTTCTAAAATCTGACGTAAGTGTAATTGTGCACGAGACGAACCTTGATTATAATAGGATGCGCCAACTAACATGACAGGTTTATTTGAAAGAGGTTGAATTTTAAAGGATAACCATTCAAGCACACTTTTTAAACCAGCGGGAATCGTGTGGTTATGTTCAGGCGTTGCAATGATCACACCGTCTGCATTTAAAATTTTACGATTAAGCTTTTGAATAGGTGCGCTATCAGTTTGGTCATGACTTTGATTGAACAAAGGGACATCTTTAATTTCTAAAATTTCAATATCAACAAGTGATTTAAAGTGCTTTTTTATATATTGTAGTAATAAACGGTTATAGGAAAAATCAGCGTTAGAACCTACAATTCCGACTAATTTCATAATAAGAATTCTCCTTTTTTAAATAGTTTCCCAATCAAAATTTTCAGCTTCTTTTTTGTGAGCTTCATGTGCATTGGTCAATTGGTGGGTCATTTCAACAAAAACTTGAAAATCTTTGAACAAACCATCTAATTTATCGACTTGGTCGAAATCGTTCAAATCATTTTGCTCATTAAACGCTTGCAATGAATGACCCAACAAAAATTCTGAACTAGGCATAATACGAGCTTTTAGTTCAGGCGCGTCTAAAATTTGTCGTAAATGAGATTGTGCGCGCGATGAACCTAATGTTCCATAAGAAGCGCCTGTAATCATTACAGGTTTATCTACAAATGGATAAACATCATATGAAAGCCAGTTTAAGGCGTTAGTCAAAGCAGCGGGAATGGAGTGATCGTATTCAGGGGTGCTAATAATCACGCCGTCTGATTGTTCGATTTTTTCTGCTGCTTTTTTTACAACTTCTGGAAGACGATTTGAAACCGGTTTATTGAAAATTGGAAAATCTTGAATTTCCATTAATTCGATTGCTGCTTTATCTGAAAAATGCTTTTGCATAAATTGTAATAATTTTCGATTGGTAGAGTTATCTGAATTGGTTCCTACTAGTCCAATGAAATGATTCATAAGAAAACTTCCTTTCTGCCAAATATTATAACAATAAAAAAGTACTTTGTTACACTTTTCATTATAAAACTTTCACAAAGAAAGTCAATAACTTTCCTTGTGAACTACAAAGAAAGTTATAATAAGAAAAAGTAAACAAAGATTTTTATCAATAATATAGTACAGAAAAAGTAGCTGTATCAAATAAAATAAATGGACACTACTCCCGTTGTTGTTGGATTTTTTTAAATGTATTTGGCGATAATTTTCCTAGATCTTTCAATTTTGTTTCAATTAAATTTAAAACTTCATTGCGATTTTCATTATTGTTTACATAGTCATATTTTTCACGATCAATTGTTAACAAGATCGCAGAAGGGTAGCCTTCTGCCCATTTTTCATAAGCATGGTGAACGCGATGGTAATAATTTACTAATTCCGGTTCTCGCTTTATACTTTCCATCTCTCGTCCACGTTTTTGAATTTCATTGATCGCATGTTCTGCGTCAATTTTTAAGTAAATGACTAGATCGGGCAAACCATTCCAAGGGATACCATTAACGTTTGCCTGCATCTCTTGAGATAAAGTTACATAGACATTAAAATCTTCATCGGCAATTTCTCCGTGATCATGTAATTGCGAAGCCATCACAAAATCAGAAGCTAAAGAAGAATCCATAACGGCATTTTGTTGCATTATTGCTTGGCGTAATTGTTGATAACGAAAAGTTAAAAAAGCCATTTGCAAAATAGCGCCCTTGGATTTTCTGCTTTCTTTACCGGAAGAATAAAATTTTTCTAACATATTCAAAATCAAGCCATTATTTTCAACATCTTCATAATAGACAGGAGACTGTAAATCCTTTGCTAGGATTTTTGCTAAAGATGTCTTTCCTGCAGCAATGGTACCCATAATATATATCATAATTAGCCCTCCTATTAATACTCATTTTCTCAATAGTCCTATTCATTTGTCCAGTAGAAAGCGCTAAATTCAAAAGTGATAAAAATTTAATAAAAAGCACCTAAAAAATAAAAATAAATTTATTTAATTTTTTCATTAATATAGACATTTGCAAAAATTAGCTGTTTACAGCTTCTTTTTTCTTTTTAAAATAAGCTTGTTTTTTTAATTTTATTAGAAAAAGCTTAGTTTCTAAAATTTTCAGACAAAAGTGATATTGACGAGAAAGTTTCAGAAAATTAAAATTGAGCTTGTCGTTTTATACGAATTGAAACAAAATTGAATTTGAATATGGAGGGTTAGCATGAACTCGAATGGAAAGGATGCCTCTTTTTTAGGACACCCTCGTGGACTTTCTACATTATTTTTTACAGAAATGTGGGAAAGATTTAGTTACTATGGTATGCGTGCGATACTACTATACTATATGTATTATTCGGTAGCTGACGGCGGCTTAGGTTTTGACCGTAGTACAGCTTCAGCTATTATGTCGATTTACGGCTCGCTTGTTTTCTTATTAAGTGTTGTCGGCGGCTATGTAAGTGACCGTATTTTAGGGAGTAGACGCACAGTCTTTATTGGTGGCATTATGATCATGTTAGGTCATATTGCTTTGTCCTTACCTTTTGGCAAGGCAGCCTTGTTTGCGTCGATTATCCTCATTGTATTAGGTTCCGGTTTATTAAAGCCTAATATTTCAGAGATGGTCGGTGATTTATATGATGAAAAAGACTTAAGAAGAGATGCAGGTTTTAATATCTTTGTTTTCTCGACCAACTTAGGCGCATTTATTGCACCACTTTTTGTCGGTTACTTGGGTCAAGAAGTGAATTTTCATCTAGGCTTTTCATTAGCCGCAATTGGAATGTTTTTTGGTTTAGTTCAATATGTGCGTGGCGGTAGAAAATTTTTACCAGAAGAAACATTAAAAGCGCGCGACCCTATAAAGTCAGAAGAAATAAAACCTTTAGTACGTAAAAGTCTATTAGTTATTGCTGCAGTAGCTGTACTTATATTATTTATGCAATTAGCAGGAATATTAGACATCAACAACGTTATCAACTTGATTACGATTTTTGCAGTTGTTATTCCGATATATTATTTTGTTATGATTATTAAAAGCAAAAAAATCACGACTACAGAACGTTCTCGGGTATGGGCTTATATTCCTTTGTTTATCGCCTCCATTCTTTTTTGGTCGATCGAAGAACAAGGTTCTGTTGTACTTGCTTTGTTTGCTGAAGAGCGGACATATTTATCACTTTTCGGGTTTACGATTCCTTCAAGTTGGTTCCAAACATTGAATCCCTTCTTCATTATGATTTATACCCCAATTTTTGTTTGGTTATGGACCAAGCTAGGAAACAAGCAACCATCTTCGGCTAAAAAATTCACTTATGGTTTATTTTTTGCCGGAATTTCCTTCATATGGATGATGTTACCTGGTATATTATTCGGTACAGATACCAAGGTTGGACCACAATGGTTATTGATGAGTTGGGCCTTAGTTATTATAGGTGAGATGTTGATTTCGCCTATCGGACTTTCGGTAACAACTAAATTAGCGCCTAAAGCCTTCCATTCTCAAATGATGAGTATTTGGTTTTTAAGTGACGCAGTGGCACAAGCCATTAATGCACAAATCGTTCGCTTATACAGCCCAGGCACTGAGGTGCTATACTTTGGTGTTGTAGGTATAATTACCGTAGCATTTGGCGTGATGTTAATGTTTATGGTACCGCGCATTCAAAGATTAATGAGCGGTGTTAATTAAGTAGTAGAGCAAGCCAGATAAACTAGCAGTCTTAATGAGGGCTGCTAGTTTTTTTGCGCAAACAGTACTTAAAATTATTGATTATATAGTCTTAAATCAGATATTTCTATTTTTGCATTGCCTTTGAATATAGAATTCTAGGATTATTTGTTATAATGTAAAATGATTCTAATAACATATACATATTTCATAAATGAAAGAGGGAACAAGTTGAGTATTTTTAAAGATTTTAAACGTTATAAATTCCTTGTTTTAGTTGTACTTATCTTAACCTTCGCTAATACTATTGGCGAATTACTATTACCCAAGATGATGTCACAAATTATTGATATTGGTGTTACTAATCAAAATATCTCCTATATTTTAAGATTAGGCACTTTGATGATTGGTGTCACATTAATTACGATTTTAGTTCGTGGCTCAGCAGCTTATTTTTCAGCTAAAACTTCAATGCTATTTTCTAAAGCCTTAAGAAAACGAATGTTTAATAAAGTTAATCGCATGACTTTTGATGAAACTGAATATTTTAGTATTTCATCATTAATTACACGTACGACAAATGATATCGCGCAAATCGAACAATTAGTATTGATGGGCTTACGTCCTTTAGCAAGAGCACCATTAATGTTTATTGGTGGTTTGTTTATGGCCTTTACTACCAGTATCCGCTTGTCGATGATTGTTTTCGTTAGTTTACCCTTTTTAGCCATTGTTTTATATTTTGTTATCAAAGTGGTGGTTCCTTATTTTCCTCGTTTGCAAAAGGCACTAGATCACATCAATCTATTGTTACGCCAACGCTTAACGGGATTAAAAGTGATTCGTGCTTTTTCTAGAGATAAGCAAGAAGAAGAGACTTTTGAAGACGCTAATGATAAATATTACCGAATTGGCTTGAAGGTAAATAAAGTGATGCAGACGATCAATCCTATATTGACATTGATTTTAAACCTGTCCATTGTTGCGACTTTACTTCTTGGTGTACGTTACGTTCAACAAGGGACGTTGTCGATTGGTGCTTTGATGGCTTTTGTCCAATATATTACACAGGTGCTAAACGCTGTGATTATGGTAACGCGTATGATGACTATGTTACCTAGAAGTGTTGCTTCCATTGACCGAGTGAATGCAGTGCTAAATTACCCTTCACGTTCAGTAGGTGGAAATAATGTGTTGAATGAACCGATTACTTCTGTAAAAGCACAAGATCTGATATTTTATTATCCTGATGCTAATCTTCCGGCTTTGGAAAATTTGAACTTTTCAGTTTATAAAGGTGAAGTCATGGGGATTATCGGTGGTACAGGTTCAGGGAAATCTACACTGTTGAAATTATTTATGCAATTTTATGATCCGTCAGAAGGAAAACTTTTGATTAATGATCAAGCAATCGATTCTTTGAATCCAGAAAGTGTAAGAGAAAAAATCAGCTATGTACCACAACAAAATTATTTCTTTTCAGATAGTGTTCGCGGCAATTTATTTTATAGTAACCCAGGCGCCAGTGATGAGAAAATGCTTGATAGTTTGGAAACAGCGCAGGCAATGCAATTTTTACCCAAAGAAAAACCTTTAGAAAAAACAGTTGCTCGGGGTGGGCGTAACTACTCAGGAGGTCAAAGACAGCGGTTGGCTATTTCGCGTGCCTTAACGCGTCCAGCCTCACTGTATGTTTTTGATGATTCATTTTCCGCACTTGATTATAAAACAGATCAGCAATTACGCTTAGCTTTACAAGGCAAATTGAATGATGCTGCAACGATTATTGTTGCCCAAAGAGTGGCAACCATTCGTCATGCTGATAAAATCCTGGTATTGGAAAATGGAAAAGTACAAGGCTTAGGCTCACATGATGAATTAATGCAAAGCAATCAAATTTATCGTGAAATTGCTATTTCTCAAGGAGAAGAGGAGGATGTATGATGGCAAACTTTTATGAAAGCTATCCGACAAGTTGGCAGACTGTTAAACGCTTATTTAGCTATCTAAAAAATTATAAAAAAATTCTCCTTTTGTCGTTAACGATGACAATCATTTCTACCATAATGGAAGTCGCAGCGCCGATTGTTATGGGTTCTATTTTAAACCATGTCCAATCCGCGATGGCTAGCCAAACTAGCATTGATTTTAATTATGTACTTCAAATAGCTTTGTTGTTAACAGCCTTATATATACTCTTGGCTTTGAGTAAAATTGTTGTTGAACGTTCATTGGTACGCTTGTCGCAATCATTGATCAGGATTATGCGTACGGAAGTTTCGGATAAAATTAAAAAAGTGCCGCTTAGTTTTTTTGATCAACATTCGACAGGAGATTTATTAAGTCGAATCACCAATGATGTGGAAGCTATTGGACGTAATGTGCAATTAAGTGTGAGCCAAATCGTTAATAGTATGTTGATGTTTGTAGGAATTATCATCATGATGGTTTTCATTAGTCCAATTTTGTTTTTAGTCTTTTTCATTACTGTACCTTTAAATATTTTAGCTACTAAAATTATTATGGGACGTTCACAAAAATACTTTCGAGCAAAATCTGAGCGCTTAGGTGCAATGGTTGGTTACGTCGAAGAAAACTTTACTGGTACAGACTTAATCAAAGCTTATAACTACCAAGATCAGTCAAACGAAGAGTTCAGAGCCTTTAACGACCGTTTATTTGATGTTTCCTACCGTGCTAGTTTTATGGCTGGAATACTCAATCCAGTAATGACTTTTATTGGCAATGTGGCTTATGTATTGATTGCGATTGTTGGTGGCTTATTGGTTGTTAATGGAACAATCATGGTAGGAGATGTGCTCGCCTTTATGCAATACAGTCAAAATATCCGTCGTCCTATTGATGTTATTGCTGAAATGGCTAACACGCTACAAGAAACTATTGCATCTAGTAACCGGGTGTTTCAATTTTTGGACGCGCCTGAAGAAGTAGAAGATACAAGTCATAGGATTGAAGGTCCAATTGAAGAAATCAAGTTTGATCATATCGGTTTTGAATATGAACAGGGACAGCCGGTTATTCGCGATTTAACACTTACAGTTAAACAAGGGGAAACTATAGCTATTGTCGGACACACAGGTGCAGGAAAGACTACGCTAGTTAATTTATTGCTGCGTTTTTATGATGTAACAAGAAATCGAATTTTGATTAATGGTATCGATATTCGTACTGTACCACGTGATAATTTACGTTCCTTTTTCGGCATGGTTTTACAAGATACTTGGCTAACCCAAGGTACTGTTTACGACAACATTTTATATGGGAAAGTCGATGCAACCGAAGATGAGGTTATCCAAGCATCTAAAGAGGCACATGCACATCACTTTATAGAGACTTTGCCTAATGGTTATCGTACAGTGTTAAATGAAGATGCCACAAATATTTCACAAGGGAAACGGCAGCTTTTAACGATTGCGCGAGCTTTTGTGAGTGACCCTGATATTTTGATTTTAGATGAAGCAACATCCTCTGTTGATACCCGAACCGAGCAGTTGATCCAACAAGCGATGGCTAACCTGATGAAAGGCCGTACTAATTTTGTGATTGCACATCGTTTGTCAACAATCGTTGATGCGGATAAAATATTAGTTATGGACCAAGGTGATATTGTTGAACAAGGAAGCCATAAAGAGCTTCTGGCTAAAAATGGAATTTACACTGAATTATACAATAGTCAATTTTCGGAATAAAAAACGAATGCGGGGTTACTAATGGAAAATCTGTTAAAAACATTTAATGAACGACGTGGCGAGTTATGGAGTGAACTATTAAATCATTTAGGCATTTCGGTTATCTCTTTATTGATAGCCATGCTGATTGCTATACCTTTGGCGATTTGGGTGGTTAGACATCCTAAAGTCGCTGAAACTGGCTTGCAAATTGCAGGTATTTTACAAACAATTCCTTCTCTGGCCTTACTAGGATTACTGATTCCATTAGTCGGAATAGGCACGACACCCGCTATTATCGCACTTGTCATTTATGCCTTATTACCCATCTTTCAAAATACTTACTTGGGTATTTCAGAGATTGATCCAGCCATTGAAGAAGCAGCGGATGCTTTTGGTATGCCTAAGATGCGTAAATTATTTAAAGTAGAACTTCCTATGGCACGGCCTGCTATTGTTTCTGGTATACGTACGGCTATGGTATTGATTATCGGAACTGCAACATTAGCTGCGTTAATTGGTGCTGGAGGGCTCGGAACATTTATCCTTTTAGGTATTGATCGTAACGATATGCCTTTAATTATTATTGGTACAATTTCAGCTGCTTTGTTATCTATTATTTTAAGTTCGTTGATACGTTGGTTTGAGCGTGCAAAACCTTGGCATTCAATGGTCGGCCTAGCTATTCTTATTATTTTACTAGGTGGTGGTGTTTATTCCGCTTATGCCAATCGACAACAAACAGTCACTATTGCTGGAAAATTAGGTTCAGAACCTGAGATTTTGATTAATATGTATAAGGATTTAATTGAAGCAGAAGATGCTGATATTAATGTTGAAATAAAGCCAAACTTTGGAAAAACCACTTTTTTGTATAATGCAGTAAAAAATGATCAAATCGATATTTATCCAGAGTTTACCGGAACAGTTTTAGAAACATTGATTGATGACGAATCGATTGATACCCAAGGATTATCAGAAGAAGAAACCTACAATCAAGCCAAAGAACATTTACAAAAACAAGATCAACTCACATTATTAGAACCTATGAGCTATAATAATGCTTACGCCCTTGCTGTTTCTGATGATTTTAAAGAAGAAGAAAACTTAGAAACGATCAGTGATCTTGCAAATATTCAATCAGATATTCAAGCAGGGATGACATTAGAGTTTATCGATCGTGAAGATGGCTTGCGCGGTATTGAAGAATTATATGATTTAGACTTTGAAACAAGTTCAATGGAACCTGCTTTGCGTTATCAAGCCATTGACGATGGTCGTGTCAATTTGATTGATGCGTATTCTACAGATAGTGAATTAAGAGAGTATCATTTAAGTATTTTGGAAGATGATAAAGGGCTCTTTCCTAAATACCAAGGCGCGCCTTTGATGAGTACAGAATTTGCGGATGATAACCCACAAGTGGTGGAAGCTTTAGATAAATTAGGTGGAAAAATTACGGAAGAAGAAATGCAAGAGATGAACTATGAAGTTAATGTGGAAGAGGAAACGCCAGCCGACGTAGCTCATAGTTATCTTACGGAAAACGGGCTACTAGAGGAGGATGAATAATGAGTACAGCAATTGAGTTTCAAAACGTTTCAAAGTCCTTTGGTGATAATGAGGTCATCCCGGATATGGACTTTGAGGTTAAAGAAGGCGAATTATTTGTTCTAGTGGGGACTTCTGGTAGTGGAAAAACAACTTCTTTAAAAATGATTAATCGTTTAGAAGAACCAACAGATGGCGATATCTTAATTAATGGTAAAAAAGCCAAGAGTTATCCTTTACAACAATTGCGCTGGTCAATGGGCTATGTTTTACAACAAATTGCGCTTTTTCCTACGATGACAGTTGCGCAAAATATTGCAGTTATTCCTGAGATGAAAAAAGTTTCTAAAAAAGAAATCAACCGTTTAGTGGACGAATTGCTAACAAAAGTTGGTTTAGATCCTGGAAAGTATCGTGATCGCCTGCCTAGTGAGCTTTCTGGGGGTGAACAACAACGAATCGGAATTTTACGTGCAATTGCTTCTAAACCTGATATTGTCTTGATGGATGAACCTTTTGGTGCACTGGATCCTTTGTCGCGTACGACCTTGCAAGATTTAATTATTGAATTGCATGAAGAACTCCACAACACGATTATCTTTGTTACCCATGATATGGACGAAGCAATTAAATTAGGCGATCGAATCGGTATCATGGGAGATGGGAAATTACTGCAGGTAGGCTCTCCTGAAGAACTCGCCCAAAATCCGGCTAGTGATTTTGTCTATGATTTTTTCCACTCTAGTGCCAACAAACTAGGCTATCAAATCCCTATTAGTCGTGTTGTGCAAGTAGAAGGCTATGTTACACCACAGGATGAAAATATTGCAGCTGTTCAATTGCAAGAAGACGCCACTTTACAAAAAGCTTTTGCAGCCCTAAGTGACTATAATTATATTGAGGTC
>FLSG01265652.1_pt1 | contig 35482 bp, 33 predicted proteins | sample 1550511 | NCBI WGS metagenome assembly FLSG01 (sample SAMEA4031768, study PRJEB14383) | metagenome | biome: human; feature: oral; material: saliva | place: Philippines | collected 2014
TGCTTGAAAACACGACTAAGATCATGATCGTATTTGGGTAAAAATGAATTGATTCTTGTTGCTAGTTTCATAATAATTTCACCTCTGTTAATTGTTGAGCCAAGCATACCATCAAACCAAATCATTTACAACCATTATTTTCCATTTTATTCCAAATAAATTCATTAAAAATCAGTCTCCGTCCCTCGCTATTTGAGTAAACGATTACTCAAATAGCACAAAAATAAATAGAACATTCCTTCCAATTATTTTTTAGTTTCTATTTCACCAATCATGTCTACACGTTTGGCATGCCGTCCGCCTTCATAACTTGCTTCTAACCATTCTTTGACAATCATTTTAGCCAAATCAACACCTACTACACGTGACCCAAAAGCAACAATATTTGTATTATTATGTTGTTTTGACAGTTTAGCTGTGTAAGGTTCACTGCAAACGACAGCGCGGACACCTTTGACTTTATTTGCAGAAATAGAGATTCCTACACCAGTACCACAAATTAATATACCCCCGTCAAATTGACCAGAAGCAACTTCTTCAGCAACTTTTTTCCCATATTTCGGATAGTCCGTTCTTTCTGAAGAATACGCACCAAAATCGACTGTTTCATGTCCTAATGATTGAACATACTCGCTGATTTCTTGTTTTAATTCCCAACCTACATGATCACTACCAATTGCTAATTTCATAAAAAATTCCTCCTAATTGTTTCTTAGATTTTCAATGATTGTGGCGTATGTTTCATCTTTTCCAAAAACAGCGGAAGTCCCTAAGATAAAACCTGATACACCTTTTTTACTTAAAGTTTGCACTTTAGATGGAGAGATTGCACCATCTACCATAACTTGAAATTGAAATGATTGGCTTAAATCTACTAGTTTTTCAATCTTAGGATCCACATAATCAAGGTAACTCTGTCCGGAAAACCCAGGATTGACGGTCATTACCATGACATAATCAACAAGCGGTAAAAGTTCTTCTATTGCGGCTATTGAAGTGCCTGGATTTATTGCTAAGCCGACTTTTTTCCCATATTTTTTGATTGTATCTAAAGTACGGGCAATCTGTTGATCGGCTTCCGGATGTACATAAATAATATCTGCACCCATGTTAGCGAATAATTCTATATATTTGCTTGGTTCTTGTATCATCAAATGAACATCTACAAGTTTATTTGTAGACTTACGTACGACTTCAAAATCTTGCAGTCCCATCGCAAAACTTGGAACAAAACATCCATCCATAAAATCCATATGAAAAATATCAATACCTGCTGCATCAAGCGCTTTTGTCTCTTTTTCCAGATGGCCAAAATCAGCACACATCATCGAAGGACAAAGTAGTTTTTTCAAAATGATTCCTCCTTTGCGTTATCGATTACCCAGCCAACATACCAATGAGTAATCGATTACTTCTTTTATAAGAATCAATTTAGCATGCTTCTTGGTCTTTGTCAACGTTTTCTTTTAACTATTGCTATCTATTTCGTTCTGTGGGAAAATTAAAACATTATATGAATGTAAAGGAAAGAATCTGATGAAAAAAGTTTCGGTCAAAGATATTGCAGCGCTAAGTGGTGTTTCAGTAGCCACAGTTTCTCGGGTGATTAACAACAACGGACGCTTTTCCGAAGAGACTAGAAAAAAAGTCTTGAAAGTCATTGAAGAAACAGGTTACGAAATGAACTATAGCGCCAAAACATTACGAACAAATAAATCTTATACAATCGGCATCTTAGTGCCTGATATAAGCAATTATTTTTTCGCCGATGTTGTGCAAAAAATTGAATTTACTCTATTTGAAAAAGGGTATTCTACGATTATTTGCAATACAGGGCGTGATGAAAAAAAAGAAATGGATTATCTAAAAGTCTTACAAGGAAAGGGCGTAGATGGTTTAATTGTCATATCTGGTGCAGAAGAATTTTCATTTGATTACACAGAAGCCAAAAAAGAAATACCTTATATATGTATTGATCGAGAACCCAAAGACAAAAGTCAGACGACTTTTATTTCTTCTAACCACTATCAAGGGGCTTTTGAGGCAACGGAACAATTAATCAAGCTTGGTTGTACTCATCCTATTTTCGCCGTTTTAAATCGCAAATCTACTTCTGCAAAAACACGTTTAGCAGGATTTAAAGATGCACTGAATAAACACAGCTTCACCTTCAATGAGGCCAGTGTACTCTACTTGGATAATCCACCCGCTAAAATGAAACAACAAACGCAAACATTCTTTACAAATTATCCTGAGACGAATGGGATACTTGCAACAAATGATACTATCGCACTAGAACTGCTAAATATCCTTCATGCAATGAATTATAAAATCCCTGAACAAATAAAGGTGATCGGTTTTGATGATAGTCCTATAACAAACTATTCATCACCTCCGCTATCTTCCGTACAACAAGATACAGCCAAAATTGCAGATACAGCAGCCAACCACTTGTTACATTTGATACAGCATCCCAATGAAACCGGGCAAACACTGATGATACCTGTTCATTTGATATTACGACAATCTAGCGCTGTATAAAAAAGGTGCGATCTTTATTGAGATCGCACCTTTTTCATTATTAACTTCATTTGCTGCCCCCAACACATTATATATTTTCATCATTGCTATTTAAAGGCAGGTTTTGTTAAAAATTTTCTTATTAGCAAACAACTACTATAACCAACCAAACAACCTAGAAAGTTAAGTAAAATATCACTCACCGAAAAAGTTCCAATATAAAAAACATATTGAATGGTTTCAATACCAGTAATTGTTAGTAATGAGATTAAAACAAACTCGCGCCAATTGACTCTTAGACCATAAAGCCCTCCCAATGGAATAAAGTAAGCTAAGTTTAAGAAGGCTTCAATCAAAGTCCCTCTATCCCAAACCAGAAAGTCAAATAGATCACCATTAAAGGTATGATACTCCGGTGCCTTAGTAAATAGCACAACAAAAAGTAAAAAGAGATAGACACTATAAAACAAATAAAGATAGACCATAGAAAAATGGCGAAACTCAATTTGTAAGTACAAGAACCAACAACTTAACACCACAAACACAATGAGCGTCTCTTTCGTGTACTCAAAACGGCTCATAACATTTTCAAAGCGTTCATATTGTAATAAGGTTGGATAAACAAGATATTGTACGACTCCTATACCTAGAATTGTAGAAATAATAAATGCAATAACACAGCGAATGCTACGCGCCATAAAGGACCTCCTTTTATTTACCTGAGGAGTATTGTAGCAGAGTATAGAAAAATGGCTAGTTTTATAAGTAAATTTTAGAAAGTTTTATATGCAATAAAACTTTCTAAAACGAAATACTTGCTAATAAAGCAATTAATTTATGTGTGACATTACTTCGCACAAATTATACACCCTAATAAAACCAATCCTTTATTTTTATGCATATAAACTATTACTTTACCAAACAGCGATATAGCCATCCGTACGACCTTCAGTTGCAGCAACATATACGCCATCATCTTGTTGTAAAATAATTTGGCCTCGCCCAATCATAATTGTTTCGTTGAGTAACTGAATATTATGACCTCGCCGTTTTAATGCTTCAGCAATGTGAAAAGGGAAAGAAGGTTCGAGTTGTATCGTCTTGCCACTCGTCCACTGCCAACGAGGTGCATCTATTGCTTCTTGTGGATTCAAATGAAAGTCAACCATACTACTTACCACTTGCATATGCGCTTGCGGTTGTAATGGACCTCCCATGACACCAAATGGTCCAACAGCTTTACCATCCTGAGATATAAATCCAGGGATAATCGTATGATAAGGTCGTTTTCCTGGTTTAATCTCATTAGGGTGATCTTTTTTCAAAGAAAATTGGTTACCACGGTTGTGTAAACTGATCCCATAATCTGGGACAACAGCTCCCGAACCAAAACCTGTATAACAGCTTTGAATGAAAGAAACCATATTACCATCTTTATCCGCCACACTAAAGTAAACTGTACCACTTGAAGGTATCTCCCCAGGTTTTGGATCCATAGCTTCTTCTGTAATTTGAGCAGTACGTTCTTTAGCCCACTCTTTTGAAAGTAATTGTTCTAAATCTACGTGAAGCCCTTCGTCTAATGGATCACCAATAAATTCTAAGCCATCCTCAAAAGCTAATTTCAACGCTTCAATCTGAGCATGATAGGTTTCTACGTCGTCTTTTCCTTGCAACTCCATTTGTTCAAGATTATTTAATGCCATCAAAACGATCACACCTATTCCATTAGGCGGCAATTGCCATACATCATAGCCCTTGTAGTTCGTTGATAGTGGCTTTACCCATTCAGGTTGGTATTTAGCCAAATCTTCTTTTTGTAAATATCCACCATTTTCTCTAGAAAAAGCATCAATAGCCTCAGCGATTTCTCCTTTGTAAAAGCTTTCGGCATTTGTTTTACCAATTTCACGCAGTGTTTTAGCATGATTAGGTGCTTTAAATAGTTCCCCTGCTTTTAACGGACGTCCGTCAGGACAGTAAGTATCAAACCAAGTTTTTAAAACTGGATATTTTTCTAATTGTGCAGAATAGATACCGTAATATCTTTTCCATAAAGCAGCGACATTAGCTGCTACAGGAAATCCTTCCTCTGCTATAGTAGCAGCAGGTTCCACTGTTTCACTTAAGGATAAATTTCCAAAACGCTCTGATAAAGCAGCCCATCCTCCAGGCGCTCCTGGGACTGTGACAGAATCTAGACCATATAAGGAAATCTCCTCTCCCTTTTCTAATAATGTTTCCCGAGAAATACTTTCTGGCGCGAAACCGCTAGCATTCAGGCCATAAATTTTTCCTTCATACCAAATAATAGCAAAACAATCGCCGCCAATACCGTTACCGGAAGGTTCCACAACTGTTAAAGCTGTCGCCGTTGCAACAGCTGCATCAATAGCGTTTCCTCCTTTTTTTAAAATATCTAGACCTGCTTGAGAAGCTAAGGGACTACCACTTGCAACAACGCCATTTTTACCAAACACTAAATTGCGTCGAGAAGGATACCGATACATATATGGATCAAATTTCATAAAGTTAATTTCCTTTCTACAGTTATTAAATAAAGTTAACCATGATACCCGCAATAACAATTGAAAATACGGTCACAGTGGTCATACTGCCTACCACATAACTCGGCATAATACGGTTTAAGACAATCTCTTGTTCATCAGGATCTTCTGTTACTGCCTTGGCTACTTCTTTAGAAATCAAATAAGTTGCCGGAAAACCGAGATATTGCGCTAAACTAACCCCAGTAGCTAAAGGCTTTGAACCAATAATTTTATAACCTGGCAACACGTAGAAACAGATAATTAAAGCAACAATGGTAACTGCTAGAATAATAATAATTTGGAAAGCTAAAGAAGATAACTGTGCAAAATCAATATTAGCTAACGAAGGAATAATCACCGCATAAGTCAACATTGAAATAATCCCGGAAGCCTTTCCTTTATCTAAAATACGAGCGGGTACCAGCTTGTAATATCCCACGATCGCACCTAAAACAAGTGCCCAAATAGACATGTTTACTTGTGGCATCAAAGTTTCCAAAGTCACTGCTACCCAAGAAAAGAAAGTGGCGATCATAATACAAACAAAGTCAGTAAAATACTTTTGTTTTCGAATGGCAAAACCCTTATTATCCTTTTCTGTTTCATTCCCTACCATCGCAAAAACTGGATCATCAGGATTAGAGCGATATTTTTCTAAAAAATTCTTAGCTTCTTTTACACCAAACATCGAAGCAGGATAAGAACCTGCAAATTTCTTAACAGCATAAAGTATAGCTGCTAGTGCTGCTGGGACGGCTAAATTGGCACTACTTGCTGCTTCACTCATAATTTGGGTAGAAATAATACCGCCATTTAACACTGGGATAGCAACAATTGCATTTTCATATCCAATAAATGGAATAAGTAAGAATACGGCTAATGCAACAATTAACATAGATATGAGTGCGGTTACTACTGTACGCCATTCATTGATCAGTTGTTTTAAATTAATCGTTGTTCCCATATGAAAAATCAACATACCAACAGCCATATCTGCCATGGATGACAAACCTGCTTGATCAATAATATCAGCCGGAAAAACCCCTGTCATAAACAAAACGAGAAAAGTGAGCATAACAATAAACACTGAAGAAACTTTTGCTTTTGTTAGGACCCCCAGAATATCTCCTATCCCGTAAACCAGCATGACAAGAAAAAAGTAAAAATAACTGTTTTGGAAAATCTCTTCCATGATGCCTCCTCCTATAGTGTAGCTTATTTTTTTCATTGTTTAATTATCAGATAAATAACTAGTCTAAAAAAACTAACTTATCCGCTTGCCCGCTATAATAAACAAACAGCTATAATTAAAAAATGAGTTATAACGATGATTATAATGTTTTTACAATTTTCTGGCAATAGTTAATTTGCTGAAAATTCTAAAATCCGAAAAAAAGTAAAATAATAACAGAAATACAAATTGAATTCCTTAGACAACGCAAAAAAGCGATCGACCCAATGGATCAACCGCTAAAATCTTAAGAACCTTTATTTCGAAAGTGAATCTAAAGGAGCATCTTTTCTTTTTAAATGTTGGCTGATAAATACTGTCAGTAAACCAATACCTGCTAAAATAGCTAAAAGAACAAAATCAATTTGACTGCCTTGTGCTGTTAATAAACCAGAAGCAGCATCTTGCCGTAATTGAACGGAAGAAATTATAGCAGACAAGACACTAGTGCCAATTGAACCTGCATATTGTTGGAAAGTATTAAACAAAGAGTTAATATCTGCTTTTTCTTCTATACTCACTTGTCTACTTGCATCAGATAATGTATTGCCAAAACCAAAATTAAATCCAACACGTAAAAAGATGTAAATTAAAACCATAGAACTTATACTTAAAACGGGCGTTCCGAAATAAAAAAGCCAACAGCCTAAAAACATGGAAATGTTTGCTATTGTTAAAGGTAAAAATATGCCGCGTCTATCATACAAACGTCCTGCTACAGGAGCGATTGCAGCGCCTAACAACGAACCTGGTAGTAAAATTAAACCAGCGATAAATGGTTCAGTATTTAAATAATCTTGTGCAAGAATCGGTAAGACAAAAGAAATACCTATATTAATAAACTGCAAAATAAAAAAGTTCAACCAACGTAAACCAATAATTGGTCGTAATAGCAGGGAAAAATTTAGTATCTTTTTTTCAGAAAAATGATAATGAACAAACAAAGCAATAATTCCTACAATAAAAATAGCTAAAAGACTAAAAAAAGATAAACTATAAAATCCATTATTACCAGCATTTGCAAATGCCACACTAAGGCTTACAAATACCCAGGATAAAAGAACAAGCCCTATCCAATCAAAGCGCTGTTTGGTCCCAACAGCTTCTAATTGAATGTTTCTTCCACCGAGCCATATACTCACTAAAATAATAGGGATTGCTATAAAAAAAATAGCACGCCATGATAAAAAGGAGGTAAAAAGACCACCATAGGTTGGACCTAGTGCAGGTGCAAAGGAGTTTACCATACTACCAATTCCCATATAAACACCCATCTTACTTTGAGGAACTAAGGATAAAATGATCTGAAACATCAAGGGCGTTGACAATCCTGTCGAAACTGCTTGAAGTAAGCGCCCGGTCATCAACATCGGAAATGAAACAGCGCTTGCGCATAATATTGTCCCTGTAATGAAAAATAATACGGCTATACGAAATAAGTGCTGTGCTTTAAACTTTTTAATCAGGTGACCCGATGCGCTCATAACGACCGTTACCATCAATAAGTAACCAGAAGTCGCCCATTGCATAGTTCCTAGTGACACATTAAATTCTTCCGTTAATGTTGGAAATGTTACATTTAATGAAGTCTCTACTAAAATTCCTAAAAAAGAAAGTAGAGCAACAGCCAATATTGCTAATTTTGTCTGCTTAGTAACAATTTCATTTTCCATAATGTCTTTCCTTCTTTCGTTCTTATGTATCTTTTTTATCTTTGAAAAACGTTATTGATTTTTGACGAATGCTTTATCAATCTCACTGCTCTTTATTACAATAAAAGAATAGATCGGATTGAGAATCGCCAAGCCCAAATCATTTCAATACATTGCTCAAAAAAAACGACGCGGAAAATGCACGCCGCTATATATCATATTTTTTAATAACATTTTCGCAGTTTCCTATAACTCTTTATCATAAGTGTACTACAGATAATAATAATAAAAACCGTTGTTGCCCCTCATTCCAAAATTGATATGCAAGAAAATTTGATAAGTATTAGTATCTTTAATGGTAACAATGCAGATATTGTTGAAAAGGGTCATTTATATATAGAAAAAACAGTAGCGCTAATGAAATAGGACATACCACAACGGAGGTCTATATCTTTGTGATAATCATGTTAAGTAAAATACACTCTTAATTAACAGTCATAAATTGATAAGTGGTTTTAAGGATTTTTTCTTCATCTTTTTTAAGAATGGGCGTTGCAAAGTTCGGTTCATTAACCGCATTGGGAAAAGCTTGTGTTTCAAAACATACGCCCCCTCGTGGTGGATAAAAAGCATTATTTTTCCCTGGCGTATCGTTTAAAAAGTTTCCAGAGTAAACTTGAACACCTGGGAGCTGGGTAGACACTTCCATTAAAATCCCCGACTGATCTCCTTCTAGTCTCGCTGTTATGTCAGCATTTTGATCAATTACAAAATTATGATCATATCCTTGAGCATAATTTAATTGAGAAAAATTTTTCTGAATGTCCTTTCCAATTCTTTTACTACTTCTAAAGTCCATAGGTGTATCTTCAACTGTTAAGATTTCTCCTGTTGGTATTGAACTTTCAGCCTTAATTGGCGTATATTTTGATGCATTAAGCTGAAGAACATGGTCTAATACATCACCATTTTGGTGTCCATTCAAATTAAAATAACTATGGTTTGTTGGATTAAAAATGGTGTCTTGGTCAGCATTTCCCCTATAAGTTATAGAAATTGCATCTTCTTGAAGCTGATATGTTACTTCCAAATTTAACTCACCGGAAAACCCCTGATCTCCATCTACACTATCTAGCGCAAAGGTAATTGAATGCTCCAATTCATTTACCGCCCTTACTTCCCAAATCCTTAGTTGATAGCCATCAGGTCCACTATGTAAATTATTATTGCCTTCGTTTTTATTCAATTTATACCTAACGCCATTTAATTCAAATGCAGCATTTTCTACCCGGTTCGCATTACGCCCAACCGTAGCACCAAAAAAGAATTCATTGTTTATTTCATAACCTTTCAGTGAAGGAAAGCCTAAAACAATGTCTCTTGCTTTACCATCCTTATCAGTCACCCAAAGATTGGTCAATGTTGCACCGAAATCACTAACTGTCATTTCCATACCCTGCTCATTTTTAAAAGTATACAAAAATACTGTCTTTCCATTCTCGGTATTGCCAAATATTGTTTTTTCCATTTAATCACTTCCTTATATATCCTTATTATAATGTGCTCACATTTAACTTGCCAGTTATCTTTTACGTTAGAATAATTTTATCATGTATTTCCATAAGGATCAGAAATAGGCATTTGTTTCATGCATATTGACTGGCATTTCGTAATTCACTTGAACGTAATCAGCCGTCAAACGATGTTTTGGCAAATAAATATCAATACTTTTTAGAATAAATAACGCCGTCTTTATTTCTCTCAAAAAACCTCAATAAATACATAAAACCGGTTTACTTTTTAAATAAAAAGGTTTAAGCTATTTTGTGGATTTATTCAAAGCAAAATTCACATAATTAATGAAAGTAGGAGATCTGAAATGAATAAAGCGACAATTGTAGGAAGTATTAATTTAGATACCAACTTACGAGTTCATCGAATGGTAAAACCAGGTGAAACGATTCATGGAAAAGAACACTATACTGCAGCTGGTGGTAAGGGAGCGAATCAAGCTGTCGCCACCGCAAGAGCTGGGACAGCTACAAGTTTTATTGGTGCCGTAGGTAATGACGGTCCTGGTGAACAAATGCTTGATTTATTAAAAGAAGAAGAAATTGATATCTCTGGAATCGAAGTTATTCCAAACGAACCAACTGGTCAAGCCTTCATCCCTATTGATGATAACGGAGAAAATTCAATTATGTTCTATGCTGGTGCAAACTATGCTTTTGGTGCAGAAGAAGTTGCAAAAAATAACTCCTTAATTGAAACGAGCGATTTTGTTATCGCTCAGTTAGAAACGCCTATTGAAGCAACAGTAAAAGCTTTTGAAATTGCTCGCGATAAAAATGTCAAAACAATTTTGAATCCAGCACCTGGCGAAAGTGATCTACCGGAAAAACTGTTAAAATTAACGGATATGATCGTTCCCAACGAAACTGAAGCAGAAACCATCACAGGGATTGAAGTAAAAGATGAAACTTCAGCTAAAAAAGCCGCAGCGAAATTGCACGAATTAGGTGTTGAAGCTGTAATTATTACTTTTGGAGCAAAAGGAGCCTTTTATGATTTTAATGGTCATAGCGAACTAGTTCCTGCTTTTAAAGTAAAGGCAGTAGATACAACAGCTGCTGGTGATACTTTTATTGGCTATATGATCGCTACTTTGGAAAAGGATTTTTCTAACCTAAAAGAAGCGATTTTACATGGTAATAAAGCCTCTTCAGCCACCGTTCAGCGTTTTGGCGCACAACCGTCGATCCCTTACAAAAATGAAATAATATAATATTGAAAGGAATGTTTAAAGACATGAAAAAGACAAAAGTCATTAATTCCAATTTATCGCGAGTTATCGCACAAATGGGTCACTTTGATAAATTAGCCATCGGCGACGCAGGTACACCTGTACCGGATGAAACCGAAAAGATTGATTTGGCCGTTACCCAAGATATCCCTAAATTTATGGATGTCTTAAATAACGTACTAGAAGAACTAGAAATTCAAAAAATTTATTTAGCAGAAGAAATTAAGACGAAAAATCCAGAGATGCTAAAACAAATCCAAAAACAATTACCAGACACAACAATAAAATACATTTCCCACGAAGAATTAAAAAGAGAGCTCAAAGATTGTAAAGTATTCGTGCGAACAGGTGAAATGTCACCCTTTGCTAATATCATGTTAGAAAGTAATGTCGTTTTTTAAAAGAAAATTATAGTAGAAAAGAGGATAAAAATGGATACTGTGGCACTTCTTGTTGGTTTAGGGCCTTTGATCGGTTGGGGATTATTTCCAACTATCGCATCTAAATTCGGTGGACGTCCATCGAACCAAATCTTAGGAACAACCATCGGAACATTTATTTTGGCGTTAATTTTTATGTGGGTTCGTGGTCTTGCCTTCCCTAGCGGGTCTGACTTGCTTTTATCCATCGTTTCTGGTATTGGCTGGGCGTGCGCACAAATTGTTACTTTCTTATCATTTCGTTTAGTTGGATCCTCAAGAGCTATGCCTATCACCACAGCTTTTCAATTGCTCGGAGCCTCACTATGGGGCGTGTTTTATCTAGGAGACTGGCCTGGAGTTACCGCTAAAATTTGGGGTGGGATTGCTTTAATTGCCATTATTATTGGAGCCTACTTCACTGTCTGGTCTGAAAACAAAACTCAGGAAAATTCTAGTTTGCTAAAAAAAGCTGTCATTTGGTTACTCTTCGGCGAAATTGGCTACTGGCTTTATTCAGCGGCTCCTCAAGCAACTTCGATCAGCGGGATGGAAGCTTTTTTACCACAAGCGATCGGCATGTTAATCGTAGGGATGTTTTATGCTGCTATAGAAACAGTGGGAAATAATACCGCCGCTTCTCCATTTAAAGAAACTGTTTCTTATAAACAAATCTGGGCGGGTTTCTTCTTTGCTTTTGGAGCATTGACTTACTTGATCTCAGCACAGCCTGACATGAACGGTTTAGCTACGGGCTTTGTTTTATCACAAACGAATGTTGCCTTAGCTACCCTAACAGGTATTTGGTTTTTAGGACAAGAGAAAACGAAAAAAGAAATGACTGTTACAGTCATTGGTCTTGTATTAATCATTGCTGGTGCAGCGGTGACGCAATTTATTTAGCCATATTAATTGGTTTTTCAACAAAACAACTCTCTTTTTGGTATTGAGTCGGACTATCTATCAAAAAGAGAGTCATTATTTATCATTTATACAATTCTCCTACTAAAATCCCCTCAATTAATAGCAATGAACCTAACCTTTTCTTTTTGCAAGGTCTTTTAAAATACGCATTCCTTTTTCGAAATCTTTCGTACCGGGAACAAATGTATAGCCTAACTTTTCGTATATTGCAATTGCAGGATAGTTCCATGTTTGAGTGTGCAGCATTGCGGGTTGATCTGGATACAGCTCTTCTAAAAGTGCAGTCACCTTCACTGCCAGAAAGCTTGCTATTCCTTGTCTTTGTGCTTCCGGCATAACAGCCAACCAATGGAACTGAGGGCCTCCTTCTTTTGCCCACCAAGCTGTACATGTAGCAACTTTTTTACCAGACGGATCTGTAACAAAAGTCATTCGTTTTGCCAATTCGTCTGGGTACGGTGCGAAGCTCTTTTCGAAATACCTTTGTGCTTCTGATAAGTTATCAAACTCTCCCACAGAAGTTTCAATAGCTTGCCAATCTCTTTCATCCCCAGGAGTATAAAAGCAAAATTGATAACCTTCTGGCAGTTGTCTATCTGGTAATGCTTGGGAAGTGCTTTTTTCCATTTGAAGTTTAACATAAGGAATTGTTTTATCTATCATTTTTTCTCTAACCCTCCTTGTTAATATAGTAACAAATACTTTTGATACTTCATACCTTAATTGAATAAACTACGTTATAATATTTTATGGCAACTGCCTCGAAAGGGGGGTGACTCAGTTGTACGAAATTGTCTCATTAATCATTGCCCCACTTTTTGTGGTTCTAGTAATCGTGCTAGTTAATCACTGGCTAGATGATTAGCAATGATTGAAACAGTTGCTTTTCTAGCTCCAACGCTGGAGTCGCAACAGTGAAAAGAAAAACTACCCTATTGCCGTAGGGTAGTTTTTTGGTTTTAAAAGTTTAACTAATTACATAACGAAACTCTAGCATAATACACTCGTTTTAAAATATGTACACAGCCACTTTTTCTTAAGAATTTGAATCAGTACTTAAAACATAATACTATCTTTAAAAAAATATTTGTTTTTGAAAACGGTCCTACTGATATATAAAACAAAAACTATTATGAAGGAGAAAACACATAAAAAAATCTTCTTAACTTCATACTTTGCCGGAACACTAAAACAATTTCAATTATTTATTAAAGATAACGTAATTACAGATAAAGAGATCGCATATATTCACGTTGAAGAATATACGGACTATATTGATGAAGGCAAAGAAGCTTTAAAAGAACGAAACTTCATGCTGGATTCCATAAGTAACAGCGAAACTATTATTATAAATGATACAGTCTATGAAATTCTTAAATAAATATCTAACATTCAAATTTTAAAGTTAAAAATATACTACCTAAAAAAGCCACCCTATTGCCGTAGGGTGGCTTTTTGGTGACTCAGTTGCACAACAGTCTCATTTCGCAAACTTATTATAGCATATAGATTAAAAAATGTACATATTTTGTACGCTTTCACCTACGTATTTACTTTGCCTTAAAAACTTGAGGTATTTTCTCATTGGTTAGAAGAAAAGGATAAAGACGATTGATAACAAGTTGCCGTCCAACTGCACACGTTAGCCCATATCAACAGTTAACCCGATCCTTATTCTCCTTGTTAACAAACTTTTTAGTGCACTTCAACAATATCGGAGGTAGTATAAGCTTCTTTCCGTAGAGCTGGAATACTTATCATCGCAATAAAACTCATAATATATAAACTCGCGATAAACAGCATGACTTGAGATACACCTGCGTTATCTAAGATAAAGCCGATCACAACCGATGAGAAGCCGCCCACAGCACGGCCAACATTTAAAATGGTGTTATTAGCAATCGTACGAATATGATGAGGATACAGTTTTGTACAGATAGCACCGTATCCTGAAAACATGCCGTTGACAAAAAATCCCATCATTGCACCACCCAGTAGTAAGGTAGTCATTGAATTCACATAAGTAAAGGCATAAACTGACAACATTGAACAGATCAAAAAGATACCATAAGCAAGTCGTGGTCCGAAATAGTCCAAGATATTGCCAAAGACTAACATACCCACACACATTCCTAAGATAGTTGAAATCATCCATAGGTTATCACTGGCTTCTATTCCTAAAGAACGTTGCATCATCGTCGGTAACCAGTTCATTAAACCGAAATAACCCGCGATTTGTACCGTAGTCATAAGCATCAATGCTAGTGTTTGATGCGTCCGTTTCTTATTAGCGAAGAGTTCTTTGATCGAAGCTTTTTCTTTCTTATCGGAAGTAATTTTTGCCCCACGATCGGTAACATTCTTTTCATCAACCGCGAAATGCATCCAAGCTACCAGTAGCACCGGCAATAGACCAAACAAGAACAAACCTTTCCAGCCAAAAATAGGAGCGATCAATCCTGCCAGCAGTGCTGCTCCAATCGAGCCCAACTGACCCATAATACCATTTAATGAACTAACGCGTCCCATTTTGTTACTAGGCACAATGCCGCCCATAATCGAAATAGCCACACCATACTCACCACCAACACCGATTCCTGCGATAAAACGCATCAAATATAGATAACCTAGACTTTCAGTAAAGAAAATCATCCCTGTTGCAACCGAAAAAACAAGAATTGTCGATTTGAAGACAGTAAATTTATTATAACGGTCCGCTAAAACGCCAAAAACTAGGCCCCCAGCCAGCATTCCTAAATTAGTAATGGTAGAAATCCAACCACCTTCGACACCACTTAAACCTAGGTGCGCCATGATTGATCCCAGCGTAAATGACAGAAACATCACATTCAAATCATCTAACCCTGAGGCAAAAATGGAGGCAAAAAGGGCTTTTTTATCGTTTGCTCTCAATTGATTCATTTGAACTCTCCTTAATTTGTGCTCTCAGTCACACTTTATTAATTATTTGATGCATCGACCTGCTTCAGCTTTGTCCAACCATCTCCTTTTACCTATAAAAAAAGACCAACAAGCCGAATGCCTGCTGATCGCAAAAAGAATGTGTTTTAAGACACTACCACATAATTACACATGGGGCAGTTTTCCGATTATGACATTCTTCCATGCATCGCAGTACACGGTTAAAGAAATTTAACTTGATATAAGTTTAGAGAAGTTTTTGGGTTTTGTCAAACTTTTTTTAGTAAAGATGCGACTGAAAGTGAAAAATCTACGCAAGTTTTTATATACTAACGTAGATTCTCAATCTTTAAAACCAACAAAATATAAGTCTTGCTAAGAATATATAATACGAGTTTTTCAGAAGCTAGATTTTAACAAAGCTTAGCGCTTTTTACTAACATCCAATTTTATTATGCATTAAAATTAGGTCGCAAAACGTTATTAAAGTCTGTAAAATTACTTTGTTTTTCATAAGGTACAAAAAACTCTGATTCAATTGAAAACATTTCTTCTAATAATGATCTTTCTACTTGAAAGTGTTCTTCAATACTTTGCAAATCAGTAATATGGTTGTTTAGAATCATATGAAAAATACTTCGAATTTTTCCTGGACGCTTTAAGGCAATTTCTCTATCCAATGGTTCTTCTAACTTATAATCGTTTAAAGAAATTTGACGGTAAAAATAGCTATGTTGTTTTGGTGTCAAAAAACCTAATTTATAAGCTCGCATTTCAAGCGCTTGAATGGAAACATGATACTTTAATTTTAAAGGAATATAACTATCAGGATTAGAAATCTTTTTTATTCCTTCAAACTCTTTTTTCACAGTTTGAGCAGGTAAAAGAAAACATGAAGCAAAATAATCTGCTTCTCTTTCTACTTGAGCGCGCTCGTTATTTTCTAACATTAAAAAATCTACATGAGCATGCAACAATAAATGACCTAGTTCATGTGCTAAGTCGAAATTTCTTCTAACAGCTGATTTTTTAATTCCTAAAACGATCACAGGAACATCCTTTGTAGACCAAGCACTATAAGCATCTGCTTTACCACCTACGTTTTTCTCCAGAACATGAATGCCTGATTTTTCCAGTGATAATAAAAGATTGCCATTATCGGAACAAATATTTAAAAACTCACGAGCAAGAACAGCCGTCTTCTTTATAGCTGCATTCGTCAATTCACTAGGCAAATGCTCTATAACTTTTTTTCTCAAAGTGATTAAGGTTGTAGGCGGAACATTTAAAAAGCCTTCTAAGTAGTGGATTATTTCTGCAACGAAGTTTAAATAGACAACTTCACTGTTCGTTTTTTTTCGAGAAACAACATCTGCTTTACGGTAAGCAATATTATTCTCTGGAAATGTTTGTGTAACAGTTGATTGTTCAAAGAAAAAAGATGATTTCACCTGCAAAATATTTTTTAATTGTAAAACATTTTCAAAAGACGGCTCAGTCATTTGTTTTTCAAATTGCCAAATAGACTGCTCAGTTACATTTAATCTTTCCCCAAGCTCCTTGCGAGAAAGACCGTGTAACATGCGAGCTAATTGTAAACTTTTCCCGTAAAACATTATTTTCTTCCCCTTTTATCTATAAAGCTACTCATCGGAAGCTTCTTTTTCTTCTTTTGGTACTGTATAAGGATAATCATAAAGATTACCTGCCACGATTTCCTCGTCTCCAACCACGGCAGAGTATTCATCTTCCTCTATATTAACAGTGGAGCTTTGTAAATAAGATGACAAATTTTGAATCTCATGTAGCTCCTTTGTTTCATCGTCAGGCAAAACTAGCGATACAGATTCAATGACTTTTTCTGCGCTAGTTCGATATACAATAATATAAAAGCTGTCGTATTGTGTTAAGTCTTTCTCAGAAATAGCGTCTTCTGCTAACGGTAAGGCTAATTGAACAAAAGAATTAGTTAATTCCCTTTCTCCCTTATAAATGGAGTCAAGCTTTGCCTCATTGATCTTTGCGTAATCAGATAAATACTGACTCGTTTTCTCTTGTTTATTCTTGGAAAAAGTCTGCTGTAAACGAAAATCATTTTTTATAATAAGAAGAGAAGGTTTACTTTTATTAAGTGTAAATTCTAAATACTGCCAACTTTGTCCAGCTGTCTTTTTCTTGTATTCCATAAAGTCTGACACGTTTTTGGCAATCCCATCATCAATAAAATTTCCTCTTGTAAATGCAAACGCAGCTGAAACCTTTAGTCTATTTCTCATTTCCCTGCGAAGTTCCAAATATTCTTTGTAGCCATTTAATAACCCATCCACTACTGCTTGTGCTTGCTTTTCATTTAAAACTGTCCCTTCCATTAGCTTTGCCTCCATCTATCTGTATTTCATTTATTATATACTATTAATTTTATAATTTAAACCAAAGAGTACAAAAAAGTGATATTTTTTAAAGTGAACTATGATAAGTACCATATTCATATAAATATCACTGGATGACTCCCTTTATCAAGAAATTTCTGTAAACTTACTTTCGTTACACTACCTTTTTTTGCAAGTTTAAAATTTTAGTTTTGTTACTATATGTGTCAATTTTTCTTTCAATTTAGTAAGTAAAAATGCCTTAGAAACATAATAATTGATTAATACCTTGAAATTATGGTAATTTTTACTTATCAACTGATAAGTAAAAAAATCCTGAAATATATAGTTGATTTTTAAACTTATATATAAAACGTGAAAAACAATGCTGTTAAAAAGGGAGAAAAAATGGAAAAAATAGTTGTAATAGGCGCAGGGGTTGCGGGATTGTCCGCAGCGGTTCGTTTACAAAAATCAGGCTACAATGTGCACTTATATGAAAAAGAAACACAAGTCGGCGGGAAAATGAATCAAATCAAACAGAAGGGTTTTACTTTTGATATAGGACCTACCATTGTGATGATGCCAGAAATTTATCAGGAAATTTTTACATTTTGCAAAAGAGATCCAGAAGAATATATCCCTATGAAAAAAGTCGAACCTATGTTGGAATTGTTTTTTCGTGAGGACGCTCCTTTATTATTTTCTAGTGATTTAACCGAATTAACCAAAACCTTAGAAGCCATTTCCGAAGAAGAAGCGCAAGGCTATTTTCATTTTTTAGCTGATATCTATAAACGATATACAATTGCCAAAAAGCATTTTATTACCCAATCTTTTCGTGGTTTTTGGGATTTTTATAATCCAAAATCCTTATACGCAGGGTTACGTTTAAGGACCTTTAACGATGCTTACTCTTCTATTTCAAAATTTGTCAAAGACGATCGTCTTAGAAAGTCACTCGCCTTTCAAACCTTATACATCGGTGTTTCTCCTTATCAAAGTCCTTCATTATACACCATGATACCAATGATTGAACTATTTTATGGTATTCATTTTATCAAAGGCGGAATGTACACATTAGCTACATCCTTAGATCGCCTTTTTGCTGAATTAGGTGGAAATCGTCATTATGCAACACCTGTAGAAGAAATCGTCATTGAAAATAAAGTAACTACAGGAATTAAGGTAAACGGCGAATTCGTAGCCGCAGATGCCGTAGTCTGTGGCGCAGATTTTCCTTACGCAATGGAAAAATTGATTCCTGATGAAAACAAGCGCGGAAAATATAGCAATAAAAAAAATTGCCGCGATGGATTATTCTTGCTCATGTTTTCTACTTTATTTGGGATTAGATAAAAAATACCCTGAAAGCACCCTGCACAGCATTTATTTTGCAGATGATTTCAAAAAAAATATTGATGATCTATTTGATGACGGCGTGTTACCTTCGGATCCATCTTTTTATCTATATCGTCCATCCTTAATGGATGAGACATTAGCACCCAAAGGTCAAGAAGGATTATACGTCTTAGTCCCGGTACCAGAGTTATCCAAATATCAAGATTGGTCGCCAAAAGCAACAAAAGGCTTTCGTGACCAAATCATTCACTTGATCAAGGAACGTTCAGTTTTTAATGATATTGACGAACATATTGTAATGGAAGCTTGTTTTACACCTAAAGAGTTTGAGCGAAAATTTAACGCCTACTATGGCGCAACATTCGGTTTGAAGCCCACCTTAGCTCAGAGTAACTACTACCGGCCGCATAATAAATTTGATTATGCAGACCGTTTGTATTTCTGTGGTAGTAGTGTGCATCCGGGTGCAGGCGTTCCCATTGTGATGCAAAGTGCCAAACTGGCAGTAGAGGAGCTGATAAGAGATGATAATGAAGCCAACTGATAATTTCAAAAAACGAAAGAAAGAATTTGATTATTGTGAAAAGATCATTCAACGACATTCAAAATCTTTTTATGCCGCATTTTCTCAACTTCCAAAAAAGAAAGCTCAAAGCATTTATGCCATTTATGCCTTTTGCCGAATGGCGGATGATATCGTAGATGAAAAAAAAGATGCAGAACAACTACAAGAATTGTTTCAACAATTAGCAGCCTTTGAAGCAGGGAATGTTCCGAATGAGCCTACTTGGTTAGCCTTAGAAGTAGTATTTAAGGAATTTCCAATGGATATTCGCCCTTTTTATGACATGTTAGTGGGACAGCGAATGGACCTTAATTTCCAACAACCCCAAACTTGGCAAGAGCTATCAGAATACGCCTACTATGTCGCAGGTAGTGTTGGACTCATGTTATTGCCCGTTTTATCAGACAAAACAGATCAGATTATTCCCCATGCTAAAAGACTGGGTGAAGCAATGCAATTAACAAATATTTTACGAGACATTGGCGAAGACCTTTACATTGGAAGGATTTATTTACCTCAAAAAGAAATGCAGCGCTATAATGTCACAATGGAAGATTTAAAAAAACAAAAAGTTACACAAAATTTCATTGAATTATGGGAATCTATAGCAAAGTATGCCGAAAAACTTTACCAAAAGTCCCTGAACATGATGCCTTATATAAAAAAAGATGCACGTCAACCTTTGCTAAGTGCTATAATAATTTATGCAGAATTATTACCAGAAATCAGACGAAACCAATACGACGTTTTCAACAAAAGACAAGCGGTGAGTACCCGAAAAAAATTGGAATTAATACGAACGATAGAAGGTAATGCAGAAAACTAAAAGCTTAGGTGACTTTATGTATGAAAAAATCTTAGATATAGCAGAGCAACTATTTATGACCCAAGGTTATCAAGCAACATCTACGAGACAAATCACAGAACTATTAGGTGTAACCCAACCTACGATTTACTATCATTTTAAGAAAAAAGAAGATATTTATTATGCTGTGATGTTGCGTTTATCCAAAGACATAGAGCAAAATTTAACAAAGATTGTTTGTGATTCAACACCTGATTTAGAAAGAAAATTAATAACAATGGTAGAATTTTTGAAGAAGAAACATCCTTTTAATTTCTTTGTCATGATGCACGATGTCCAACACTCTTTGCCTAAAGAAATGACGACAAAACTCTATCAACTTTTTTCAAATTCTTATAAAGCACCTTTTGTTCGCTTATTAACAGAAAACAGCCCGAAACTACGTGAATCTGTTAATATCGAATTTGCGGTTAGCCAGCTATTTATTTTAATGGCATCTTATTTAGATAACACGAACCCCAAAGACAATATTTCGGAAATGATTGATTTATATCTACATGGAATATATAGAACTTAGTGCAAAATAGACAAAAAAACTAGAACAATCTGACATCGATAGAATAATGGTGTCTTAGATTGTTCTTTTTTATCAAGGTTACATTCCTTCTTTAATTATCCGAAAATACATAGCTTTTTATTCGGGAACTTCCTTATTCCCTACTTATCTGAATTTCTATCAATTTGGATAGCGCTTTTCGTTAGCCTATTTTAAAATAAGCAAAAGAATACAGAATTTCCAAACAAACCATCTACAGCAGAATATCCTGATTAAACACGAAAGTGAGACTTTTGAAATGAATAAAGTTACGTTTGCAGGGGAGTATTGATTTAGATACGAATTTACTTATTAATGAATGATAAAATCTGGAGAAAACACTCATGGAAGAGAACACTATACGACAACAGAAGATAAAGGAGCCGACCAAGCGATAACCACAGCACAAGCCAAAAGTAAAAAACTAATCTTTTCACAATGAAATTCCATGAGCTAGATATTAATTAGAAATTGTTTAAAGAAATTCTCCAACTAGTAATTCAATGACCAGTTGGAGATCTTTACAATAAACAGATTATAATGTTTTAGCAATTTGGTTGAAGCAACGACCATAAATCCATTTGTACCCTTCTTCATCGAGATCTCTTGGATTCCCAATCGTTTGTGGATCTTTCATTGCTTCTTTTGCAAGACGGTCAGTCATATCAGGAGACACCCCTTGTGCTTCTAAGCTAGGAATTTCTAAATCTTCCACCATTCGGTAAACCTCATTAACAGCTGCTTTAGCCGCTTCTTCCGTTGACATTTCAAAAGTGTTAACGCCTAATGCTTCTGCAATACGAGCGAATTTTGCTGGATAACCTTTCCAGTTATATTCCATAACAGGCCCCATCATTGCAGCCACACATTGACCATGTGCTACTGGGATAATTCCGCCAAGCGTTTGCGCCATCGCATGCGCTGCTCCGGCTGATGCACTCCCATAAGATAATCCTGCCAACATAGCCGCTTGTGCCATCGCATAACGTGCTTCGATGTCCTGTCCATCTGAGTAAGCGCGTCGAATATATTTTCCTACGTATTCCATCGCTAGTAATGCGACCGCATCTGTCACTGGTTGGGCATAATGCATAGTATAACACTCAATCGCATGTGCTAAAGCGTCAACACCTGTCATCGCCGTTACATGTGGCGGCATGGAAACGTGAAGCTCTGGATCAATAATCGTTAAATAAGCAGCGATTAATGGGCCTCCTGTATTAAATTTATATTCTCTTTCTTCATCCGTAATAACCGCCCATTGAGTTACTTCTGAACCCGTTCCAGCAGTCGTTGGAATGGTAGTTAATGGTGGAATACGACGTTCTAGTGGTTTTTTCCCATCTGCTGCTTCGTAATCCAATACACTTCCATCATGGGTTGCTTCTACGCCAATTCCTTTGGCAGTATCCATGGAGCTACCGCCACCTACTGCCACAAGTCCATTACAGCCTTCTTCTTTATAAAGGCTTGAACCTTCAGCAATTAAACGTACAGGAGGATTTGGCTCTACTTTGTTAAATAGAACAGTTTCTACCCCAGCTTTTTTTAAAGATTCCTCAATCGGTGAAGTGACGCCCGCTTGATAAATCCCCGGGTCTGTTACTAACAACGCCTTCGTAACGCCTAAATTTTTCACTTCTTCTCCTACATGTTTTATCGCACCAATACCATGCTTGATAGCTGTTGGTAACTCAAATTGGTGAAATTCATGCATATGCTCTACTTTCATATTAAGGCTCATTATATATTCCTCCAAAAATCTGTTTTAATATTTATTTCTTGATCCAATTTTCTATTTTAGAACCAATTGATTGGTTCTGGATTAATGTTATGGTAAACATGCTTTGTTTCTTGATATTCTTCCAAGCCAGGCTTGCCTAATTCTCTGCCAATACCTGATTGTTTAAAACCGCCCCACGGCGCATGCGGGAAATACACATTCGCATCATTAATCCAAACAGTTCCCATGCGCATTTTAGCGACACAGCGTTCAGCTTTTGTAATATCCTTTGTCCAGACACCGCCAGCTAACCCATAAATCGAGTCATTGGCTAAACGAATAGCTTCTTTTTCATCACGAAATCTTTCTACTGTAATGACTGGACCAAACCCTTCGTGTTGGACCACACTCATATCCGTTGTACATTCAGTCAAGACAGTCGGCAAATAGAAAAAGCCGTTTTGCAATTTTGGGTCAGTAGGACGAGAGCCGCCTACCGCTACTTTTGCTCCTTCTTTCACTCCATCTTCTACATAAGCTTTTACTTTATCTAAGTGTTCTTGAGAAATTAACGGCCCCATTTGCGTATCTTCTTCAAATCCACTTCCTAAATGAATTTTTTTAACACGCGCCACTAATGCCTCAACAAACGCGTCGTGAATACTTTCTTCTACAATAACGCGTGTCTCAGCGGAGCAAATTTGTCCCGCATGAAAGAAGACAGCATTCATTGCTTGATCTACAGCGGTATCAAAGTCCGCATCCGCAAAAATGATGTTCGGATTTTTCCCACCAAGTTCTAAAGCTAGTTTTTTTACATTTGAGCTAGCCGACCGCATAATACGTTTCCCTGTTTCAATACCGCCAGTAAAGGAAATTAAATCAACGTTTTCGTTAGTCGACAATTCTTCTCCAACCGTTGCTCCCGTTCCTAATACAAGGTTAGCAACTCCTTTTGGTAGACCTGCTTCTTCCATCAGTTCAAACACTTTTATGGTGGTTAAAGGGGTAATTTCACTCGGTTTCATAATTAATGTATTCCCCGCAGCAAGCGCAGGTGCTAATTTCCAAGAAGCTTGCAATAATGGATAATTCCAAGGCGTAATTTGTCCACATACGCCGACAGGTTCTTTAACTACCTTGCTAATAGTATCTGGCACAGGAGAATCGATAATTTCTCCGCCATCTTTATCAGCTAATTCTGCATAATATCGAAACACACCCGCGATATCTTCCATATCACCTCTGCTTTCTTCTACTGTTTTTCCTGTATCAAGCGATTCTAACTCCGCTAATTCTTCCTTATCTCTTTCGATAAGTGCTGCAATAACACCAACGAGATTTCCTCTTTCTGTCGCTGATGTTGTCGCCCAATCTCCTTGATCAAAAGCATTTCTAGCTGCATCAATGGCTAACTTGGCATCTTTTTCATTGCCTTCAGCAACAAGCGCGACTACTTCTTGGTCAAATGGGTTGATAATTTCCCTTGTCTCTCCAGAAAGAGCAAGCACCCATTTCCCATTGATATATTGTTTTTTTACATCCAAATAAATTCCTCCTAACCAACGTTAATTTTGTTAAATATAAATTTAACGTTTCGATTAATCTTAATATTAGCGAATAAATTTCATGCTGTCAAACGAATCTATGTTCTTTTACTTTTGCAATTGAACAGATCTTTATTCATCAATAGCCATTTGACAAATTCATTTATTTCCTTATTATTAACATTAAGGTAATTAAGAATAATTTTAACAAAGTGGACGCAGAATTATAGGAGGACTTTATATTGACCAACTCCCACGATGAGAAGGCAAAAGCACAATTAGAAGATGCAGAAGATCAAGTGACACAGGCTATCTCCGAAACAATGGATTTATATGGCGTAACGCCAGCAGCTGGAAAAATATACGCGACAATGTATTTTGAAGATCAAATGAACTTAGATGAAATGCGGGAAAAGCTAGGAATGAGTAAACCTAGTATGAGTACAAACGTTCGACATCTTCAAGAAATTGGAATGGTAAAAAAGAAATTTCAACGTGGTTCAAGAAAACATACTTATACTGCAGAAAAAAATTTCTTTCATTCTTTTATGTCCTATTTCTGTCAGATGTGGGAACGGGAAGTAAAAACAAATATGAAAGCCATCCACCATGCTGAAAAAGCACTTTGTGAAATTATTCATGACGAGGATGTTTCTGATAGTTTACAAGAAGAAGCGAGGGATCATTATGAATTACTAAACCAGTCCAAAATTTATTATCATTGGTTGGAAAAATTAGTCCACAGTATTCAATCCGAAGAAATTTTTGAGTTTTTGCCAAAAGACACCTCAGAAAAAAATTAAAAGGAGAGATATTATTAAGTTTCCAAAGTAAAAAACACTCATTTTTATCATGACAACAATTTCTATTTTAGTACTAAGTGCATGTAGTGAAGGTACAACAAATGAAGACGCTGCAGATGATAACAAAGGAACTATTGAGATGGGGCAAATTAGCTGGGAAGAAAATATCGCAGTGACAAATATGTGGAAAATTCTTTTAGAAGAAGAAGGCTATGAAGTGAACTTCCACTTATTAGATATTGCCACACAAATGTCCTCACTTGAAAATGATGAACTAGATATCAGTCCTGAAATTTGGTTGCCAGTTCAAGATGCGGAATATAAAACACAGTATGAAGACACTGTTAATTTTTCAGAAGAGACTTGGTATGATAATGCAAAAGTTGGACTGGTTGTACCAAGCTATATGGAAGATATAAATAGTATCGAAGATTTAAATGACCATAAAGAAGACTTAGATCAGAAAATCACTGGTTTTGACGCTGGCGCAGGAACCATGTTAGTCGTAGAAGATGTAATAGAAGAATATGGATTAGACTATGAACTCACCGCAAGCTCTGAACCTGCTATGCTGACTGAATTAGAAAAGTCAATCGATAATGAAGAGGATATTGTGGTACCCTTATGGAACCCACATCGTGTGTTTTCTGAATTGGACTTAAAATATCTAGACGACCCTCAAAATGCCTTTGGCGAAGCTGAAAAAATTCATCATGCCACACGCCAAGGTTTTGATGAAGATTATCCAGAAATAGATCAGTGGATGAAAAATTGGAAAATGGATGATGATCAAATTGGTGAATTAATGAGTTATGTCAGTGAAGCTGAAGAGGAAGATGAAGAACCGTCTGAAGGCGCTGAAAAGTGGATTGATGAAAACCAAGAACTCGTTGATGAATGGCTGGAAAAATAAGCCTATCTGTCAAATATGGTCTTGTTTAAAGTATGGGAAAAAGAATAACGACAACTTAAGCAAACAAAGGCTTATTCATTTTATTGAATAAATTTACCTATTTTCTCGTTTATTAAGCCAGTCTATAGGGCACTTTCATATACAAAAAATGAGCAGAAGATTCGATAAATATCGAATTTTCCGCTCATTTTTCTTTTAATTGCTAAATTTATTGAGGAGGTTCACCATCGCCAGCCTCGCCATTAGGAGCGCCGCCAGGACCTCCCATCATACTATCTACTGAAACTGTTTCTCCTGTTTCAGAAAGGTTGGTCACCGTATCAGACAAGGTCAGTGTTCCCAATTCTGTGCCATCAACAATTTCCTCATCTTGGTAGTAACCATTTTGCTCCGTTCCTTTGGCATCTGTTCCACTGACCAAAGTATAACTTTCATCTACTTCTAACTCAGACGAAGAGATGACAATATGGTCAAAGTCTTTACTTGGTTTGTAAGTAGCAATAACATTACCATCACTATCTTGCAAACTAACAATGGTTCCGGCAGATTGGGTCTCACTAAAGTAAACCCCTAACGAAGCTTGGGAAGAAGAATCAGAAACATTCATCGCCATACCACTACTTCCTGCTGCGATTAACGTTCCACCAGAAACTTCGAAATCTCCTTCGTAATCAAGTGCGCCGTTGTTATCTTCTGTCGGTCCATCAACTGTCACCGTTCCTCCTGTCATTTCGATATTTCCATTACTATCTAAGCCATCGCCTTGCGCGTCTACATGGAGAGTTCCTCCATTGATAGCAAGTAATAGACTATCATCTGCCTGCTCTTCACCAGGGGCCCCTTCTTGTCCTGCTGTTTCCTCAGTGTCGCTACTGCTACCGTCGCTGGCGTTTAAGCCATCATCACTTGCAACCACGGTAATGTCTCCATCATTAATCGTAATCACGCTAGCTTCCAAACCTTCATTAGAGTCAGTCACATTGATTGTGCCACCATCAATGGTTAGATCATTGTCAGCATGGATGCCATCATCTCCAGAATCAAGAGTAAATTCACCGTCTTTGATCGCAATATCCCCATCGCTATGCAAACTGTCATCTGCTGTAGTCAGTTTGAAAGTACCGTTTTGAATTAAAAGGCTATTTCCTGCTTTGATCCCTTTATAGCTTTCTTCATCAGAAGTTTCGTTTTCTCCTGTTTTAATCGTTATTTCTGCTTGTTGTATATTTACAACTGTCTCAGCTTGCACCCCATCTCGTCCAGAGGTGATCTTAAATGTACCTCCATCTATGGCAATATACCCCTTATCTTCTTCATCAGAGTTATTGGATTGGATACCATCGCCTTCTTCTGTAGTAAGCGTATAACTCCCATCAAGAATCTGTACAGAATCTTTCCCTTTTAAGGCATTATTTTTGGCATTAACCGTATACTCGCCTGAAACTAAAATCAAATCATCTTTGCTACGAATACCGTTATTATAATTCCCCGAAACTTTCAATTCTCCGTCTCCATTGATCACTAGATCTTCTTTACTGTAAAAGGTCGCGTCTGGTTCCGTTTCGTCACCATCTAGTTGATAATCATCTCCATCAGTCAGAGTATTCGTTGTATCACTGGCCAATGTGGTAACCACTTTTTCTGCTTGTTCAACTAAAATAGCCGGGCCTTGTTGATTAGTAATTGTTACATCATTTAAAACAAGATGTACTTTTTCATCTTCATTAACATTGACAACCACTTGGCCATCAGTCAGCTCACCTGATAAAACATAGGTGCCACCTTGATTGATCGTTACGGTTTGTCCATCGACAGACACGCCTTCTACTTCCTCAGTATTGTCGGATAGTTCAACGGTTGAACTATCCGAATCATACTCAGTGTTAAGATCTTCCTCCTCGTAGGTACCAAACGTGTCTGATGTATCGGCCGTATCTTCTGATGTAGACTGACTGGTCTGTGTCTGTGTATCTGCTGAGTTTTCTGTAGAAGCGGAACTAGGAGAGCAAGCACTAATAAATAGTGCGATCACTAAAGAAGCAACAACTCTTTTTTTCATTAACATTCACATCCTCATTTATAATTCATCTCGATTAGTGGCAACTTTTCCTAAAACAACGGGCAAATTTCCATTACGGATGCGAATAGTATCGATCAAATTTTTTTCCTGTTTCTGATCTTTCAAAAGCAAAATATAACGCAACTCGTATAAACTTCCCATAGTTGTTGTCCTTACAGTATCAAGGCGATAACTATAAGCAAATTCCTCAAAAATATCATTAAATAGTTCCGGATAGTCTAAGTCTTCAGAGATCGTTATCTTCAATTCACGTTCTGCTGAATTTTGATCGGCAAAATTCGATCGATAAATTACTAGTAAGAAAGTAGCTACAATAACAGAAAAAACAGCGATATAAGAAACGTAGCCCATGCCGGTGGCTAAACCGACGCCCATTGACCAAAAAATACTAGTAATCTCGCGAGAACCGCCAGCCACTGAACGGAAACGAATCAGACTAAAAGCCCCTAATACAGCTATCCCAGTTCCTAGATTACCGTTTACCAGCATAATCACCGATTGAACAAGGACTGGTAAAACAGCTAAGGTAATGACAAAATTCTTCGTGTAAACATTGCGATACATATGAATAAAAGCAACTAACATGCCCAAAATTAATGAAGCGGTAATACAGATTAGAAGCTCTTTTAATTGGATATCTGTGGCTCCTTCAGTAAATAAACTAGACAACATTTAATAGTTCCTCCCTCTTAAATAAATGACGCTGGTAAGTTTGGGCATATTTTGAAAAACTGCTTTTTTGAATATGATATTTAGTTAGCAAGGCCGTAAACCACAAAGGATAGGCCCCCATAGCTTTGACTTCCATCAATACCCCCACTTCAGGAGCGACCAATTTCCCTGAAAGTTTGTTATCTAAGGCCAGATTTTCGGTACAATAGCGAATATTTTGATCAAAGGTAACTCGAAATTCACTATCGTCTGCCATAAATAACGATAAACGATCATAGGTGATCAATACTTTAGGCGAGAGCGCCGGTTGCCGATAAAACAACCATGTAATTTCTCGTGCAATTTGATTATGCGCTAGTTGTTCAGGAAACTTACCGAAGGCTTCCCAATTTAGATATTCCTCATAAGTAAGTACCAAGCGCCATTTATAGACAATTCCAGCGACTTTCTTTTTAATTTCTAAAAACACCAGACTGTCTGCTCGCGCAGTGCCATAACTTCGGACACGAAATTTTTCTTTGTATTTCGGTTTACTTATGGATCGTTGGATAATGTAATAATCCGGAGTGTCATAATACAATGATTGAATCGTATGCAAACCATATTGATCAACAGACATATATTGATGTAAGTCATCAAAAAAGGACTGAAATTGTGATTGGATCAACAGATATTTATTTTCTTTTCTTTGAAAAACTTTTTTTAGTTTCATGAAAGAACCTCCTCATTTAGTTGATGACCATAGTCTAATCAACTAACCTTAAAGTTAGCTTAAGCAGGAGAAATGAAGGGGCAACTTTTTTACTTCTCCTCATTTTGTCATTGAAAAAAGCCGATCTAGCCGAGCGTACGAAAAAGCGACTAACCAACTTGGTCAGTCGCTATGCCTATAAAAGTTATATCATTCTCTAAAAAACACTAGAGCCACTCTTTCAACTTATAGCGCATAAGTTTGTTAGAGGCATTTCTTGGCAGCTGTTCAACAAAATAAATTTTTTTTGGCACTTTATAAGAAGCTAAACGGCTCTTCAAATAGGTCTGCACCATTTCTTCATCTAAAACATTTTGTGTATCTTTTACAATAAAGGGCACCGGAACTTCGCCCCATTGATCATCTGACCTATTTGTTACACCAACCTCTTGAACGCCAGTAAGTTCGGAGACCACGCTTTCGATTTCAGAAGGATAAATGTTTTCCCCGCCTGAAATAATCAAATCATTTCGACGATCCACCACATATAAAAAGCCTTCTTCATCAAGATAACCAAGATCGCCAGTTTTTAACCAATCTGTTTGAAAAGCTTTTTGGTCCGCTGTTGGATTATTGAAATAACCTTTTGTCACCATCGGTCCTTTGACATAGATTTCTCCGACACCTCGGGTAGACGGATCGTGGATTTTTAGTTGTGCTGGAACCAGAGGCTTACCCGCCGAACCTATTTTACGTAGGGCATCTTGGGGGCTTAAAGTCACAATCTGCGAAGAAGTTTCAGTTAAACCATAGGATTGAAAAACCGGTACTTCTTTTTTGCGCGCTTGTTCAAGCACGGGTTTGGGTGCAGGTCCGCCTCCTAATAAAACGCATCGCAGCTGTTCCGGATAGCGTTCAGTTGCCATCTGTTCTAACAAGCGCTGCAACATGACCGTCACCACAGAAATCATCGTAATATGATTTTTCATCAACGCCTCATGAACTTTTTCTGGTTCAAAGGAAGTCATCAAATAAATAGGCATACCATAGATCACACTCTTAAATAGGGTAGACAAACCGCTCACATGAAATAACGGCAGGACAGTTAGCCACTTATCTTGGGGCGATATCCCTAAATTCAGCGCTGATCCGATCGCACTCCACCAATGATTTCCATAGGTATGCACAACACCTTTAGGAAAGCCGGTAGTGCCCGAAGTATAAATAATGGTAAAAGGATCATTTAACACCAATTCATTTTGTAGGGGAACCTCTTTTTCAGGTAACCGTTGCAGTTCAGAAAAAGACTTTTTCTGAGGAACATCGATCCCTTCTGTCTTGTCACTAAAAAAAACCGATGTCCCTAACAAATTTACCTTAGCGTCATTTATCTGAAACTGTAACTCATTGGCACTTAAGCGTGTGTTTAATAACACAGCCACAGCTCCTAGATAACTTAACGCATGAATAGCGATAATCATATTGACATTATTTTGCGATAATAAAGCAATATGACTCCCCTTTTCAACGCCTAGATTGGCTAAGCGCCTGGCCATTGATTGACTGGCTTGAGCTAGTTCCTGAAAAGATAATGTTTCTTTCCCATTATATTCAAGCGCTAACTGGTTAGGCTTCAAATCTGCCTGTTTGCTTAACCAGTGGGGAATTACTTCTTTCATATGAAAAACTCACTTCCTCGATAAATTACATAAACAACAAAAATATAGCAACCCTTGATAAGAAACAAAAGCTGCTATATTTATGACATTGATTAAGGAAAACGTGGAAACTGATCAAAATCCGGCTTTCTTTTTTCCTTAAAAGCATCGCGTCCTTCTTTAGCTTCATCGGTAGTATAATACAAGAGCGTTTCACTCCCCCCCATTTGTTGCAAACCAGCTAAACCATCGGTAGCCGCGTTAAATGAGGCTTTCAAAAAGCGCAAAGCGGTTGGTGATTTTCCCAAAATTTCTTGGCACCACTGCAAGGTTTCGGCTTCCAATTGATCCAATGGCACAACTTTATTCACCAGCCCCATATCGTAAGCTTCTTTTGCGTCGTATTGACGACATAAATACCACATTTCACGCGCACGTTTTTGACCGATCATTTCAGCCAATAAACCAGCACCATAACCAGAGTCAAAACTACCTACTTTAGGACCTGTCTGTCCAAAAATAGCGTTGTCCGCTGCAATCGTCAAATCACAAACGACATGCAATACATGACCGCCCCCAATGGCATAGCCTGCGACCATGGCAATCACTGGTTTAGGGATATTACGGATCAATCGTTGTAAGTCCAAGACGTTCAAACGTGGCACTTGGTCTTGATCCACATAACCGCCGTTACCACGAACCGTTTGATCGCCACCAGAACTAAAAGCTTTTTCGCCTGCGCCTGTCAAAATAATCACACCCACCGATGAATCATCTCTAGCATCGGCAAACGCATCGATCATTTCATTCACCGTTAATGGCGTGAACGCATTCCGTTTTTCTGGACGGTTCATCGTAATCTTAGCGACCCCCTTGTATTTTTCGTAAATAATTTCTTTATAGTCCGCTACTTTTTCCCAAGCAACTTCCATGCATGATTCCTCCCTCAGTTTATTTCAAAATTTCAAACAAACACAATAACCTTCATTATTTAAAAAGTTATCTTGGGTCTAATTTAGTACTTTTATTTCATTTTCTCAAGATAAACCGCTTAAAACAAAATTTTGTTAAATGTTAACTTGAGTGACTTTTACGGGGAGTCTTTTTTAAATTCATTCCCCATCTCTTTAATCTCAGGGAGCGAATTTGAAAAACGTTCCCTATCTCTTCGGACATAGAGGTTAAACCTGTGTTTTACTCCCCATCTTTTAATAAAAAACGAAATTTCAAAGAAAATTGACACGGTACTTTTCTTTCCATAAACTAAAAGTGATTAATTTTAGTACATTTAACATGCAGGAGGTTGAGTAGATTGGAAAATACATTAATGGAAGCACTTGGTATGAAAGTCGTTTCTGCAGAAAAAGAAAATGTTGTTATGACCATGCCTGTCGATCATCGTACTCGCCAGCCAGCGCAGTATTTACATGGTGGCGCCAGCGCCGCTCTGGCAGAAACAGCTGCCAGTATAGGGGCTTCCGCCAATATTGATTCTACTCACGAGACGATCTTTGGCATAGAAATCAACGCCAACCATATCAAAAGTACAGCCTCAGGAACAGTCACAGCCAAAGCGACACCTCTTCATATCGGTCGAAGAACTATGGTTTGGCAAATCAATATCACTGACGAAAAAGAGCAGCTTATTTGTATTTCTAGGTGCACGCTAGGGATCGTTGCAAAACAAGATTGAAAAATCACCAATCTGAGGAATATACGGTTCTTATTCAAAGAAATTTTATTTTGTGCTTAGCAACTAATGAATAAAGTCAAGATGTTGGAAACTATTAATTTAGATACGAATTTGAGTATTCAACGAATGGTGAACCCTGGAGAAACGGTTCACAGAAAAGAATATTATACGGCAATAAGAGGAAAAGAAGCCAACCAAGCTGTACATGTAGCAACTTTTTTACCTGATGGATCGGTGACAAAAGTCATTCGTTTTTCCAATTCGTCTGGATAAGGCACAAAATTCTTTTGGAAATACCCTTGGGCTTCTGACAAGTTATCAAACTCTCCCACAGAAGTTTCTATAGCTTGCCAATCTCTTTCATCCCCAGGAGTATAAAAGCTAAATTGATAACCTACCAGTAATTGTCTATCTGGTAATTTTTTGGAAGTGTTTCTTTCCATTTGAAATTTAACATAAGGAATTGTTTTATCTATCATTTTTTCTCCTTTCATTATCCAGTATAAAATCAATCTGTCTTAATAAGGGTAGGGTACTTTTCCCTCGCTTTTATTACCTTCAAAAAATATTACAGCAACACACAACATGTTCAGTATAAAACATTTTTTGTTTTAACTACTTCTTTTGTAAAGCGAAAAGAAAAATCACCCTACGACAACAGGGTGATTTTCTGGTGGCTCAGCTGTACATTAGTCTTATTTCGCATATTAAGTATAGCATGTAATTAAAATAAAAAATTTTAATTGCAATTATCAAATAATGAACTCAATGATCTGTTCTATTTTCTTCAAGTCCACAGGGTTCATTTTCTCAATAAAGTCAATTTTGCGTTTATTGAAATCTAAAGATTTCATTTGATGGATGACTATTTGTCCTTTTGTTTTATAATTTTCTGAAAGACTATATCTAGTTGGTAAATCTATTTCAGTGGATGTAATAGGACATACCACCGCAAATTTTGTCGCCGTATTAAAATTTCCGCGCGAAATTACCAGAGCTGGCCGTCGCTTTTGAATTTCCATTCCAGTTGAAGGATCAAAGTCGATCCACACTATGTCTCCTTTTTCTGGTGTATAGTGATTAGTCATCCAGCACCTCTTTACCAACTGCTGGCATATCTTCCCATACATCCGATTCGTAAAAAGCTCCTTCTGTAACATTAGCAAACGGATCTTCAATTTTAGGTATCAAAACAATAGTTCCATCATTTCCGTATGAAACAAGATATTCTTTCCCAGGAAAAACTGTTGCCCCATCCTCAGCTGGTAAAGTAACCACGATAGATCTACCTTGTGCCCTTGTTTTTGTCTTTAGCATAGAAATCACCTCTCTAATTTGATTATACATGGTAACACCAAAATAATCAAGCGTGACCAAACTTGTGAGTTCACCCATTTCCTAGCATGAAGCGCTAAATTCTGTTACATTATTCTTTTTCCTATATTTAAGGTAATATAGATCTTTCGTCAAAAGAAAATAAACAATAAAAACTTTCTCCTGTTATCATATAGTATAAATAATCACACTATAACGATATATTTAAGCGTTCTTCTCAAACAAAAACACTATAATATCAAAAAAACCAGCCCTATGATGAATAGGAGCTGGCCTTTGTACTGTCTTGCAACAAACATTTTCTCGTTTCTCAACTTCATTATAGCATACTATTCGAAAATATAAACATGCTTGTCATTTTTGTTCTTATAAAATTCTATAAACCGTGTTATAATATAGGCGACAGTAAAGTTTAAGACGGTGGCTATCTTTTTTGAAAGGTGGTGCTTATGCAAGTAAGTGCTAAAATCTTAAAGAAAGGAGAGGCCCTTTGTCTGTTGCGGAAGCGCTAGGGCTAATGATTGCGTTCGGTTCTTTTACCGCTACGCTAATCTTTGGCATCCTAGACGCCGTAAAAAAGACAAAAAAATAACCGTCAAACTTTAGCAGGAGCGACGATTATTTTTCATTAAATAATTAATACCTGTCACCGTCTTAAACGGTGCTGTTAAGAGGGGTTGTTGAAACAATCTCTCTTTCCATTTGTATTATAGCATAATTCTAATGAATTTTTCAATTTTTAGTCAGCTGTACCTACCCTTTTGTAAAAGCTATTACTTTCAAGGAATTTTTGAAAATTTCTCTTTCAAATTATCAAATTCCCTTAACTTTTTTCTACCCCCAAACTTAACTAAGTGTAAAATTTATTGAGGTATCCTCTAGACGAATAAAAAAGAAACCGTTACTCTATTCATTGGGCTGTGACAGGCACTAATGAACAAAGGCGGTTTCTTATGGATTCTATTGTAACAGATTTAGTGGAAGTAATGAAGAAGGAAACGAATTTTTTAGCAAGAGAAAGAACCATGATGATCTTTTTTACACAACTTATAGCGACCATTACCCAACTAGCTTTTCAAACGCTTGATGAAGAAATTTGTGCGCAATGTAAGAAAGAAGGCTTTCGCGTCGATCGTAAAAGCGAAAGAACCATCACCTTCTTGTTTGGTCCCGTGACCTATGTTCGTCGACGAATGAAAAATCAAGCCAATGACATTCGTTACCCCTTAGATGAATTTCTAGGGATTCGAAAAGGTCTTCGTTATAGTTCGCTGGTTCTTCGAAACGCGGCTCAATTAGGCAGTAACATGGTCTATCGTCATGTTTCTCAAGCGATCGTCTGTTTAACTTCTTGGCAGATGAGTCATCAAAATGTGCAACAATTGGTGGTTAAAACGGGAGAATTCATCTGTAACAGATTTAGTGGAAGTAATGAAGAAGGAAACGAATTTTTTAGCAAGAGAAAGAGCCATGATGATCTTTTTTACAAAACTTATAGCGACCATTACCCAACTAGCTTTTCAAACGCTTGATGAAGAAATTTGTGCGCAATGTAAGAAAGAAGGCTTTCGCGTCGATCGTAAAAGCGAAAGAACCATCACCTTCTTGTATTTCACATCATAGCCCCTTTCACTTTTGGTATTATACAGAG
>FLSG01003652.1_pt1 | contig 35443 bp, 57 predicted proteins | sample 1550511 | NCBI WGS metagenome assembly FLSG01 (sample SAMEA4031768, study PRJEB14383) | metagenome | biome: human; feature: oral; material: saliva | place: Philippines | collected 2014
ATCTACGGAGCAAAGTGTGCAGGTAGAGCTTTGATGGATCATCTCGATAAGCAGATTAGAGCCTCGTATTTCTCGCCTGAGAAAATCAAGAAGTACGGCAAGGCTGGAGATTTGATGTGGTACCTCTGGCTTGCGAAGGATTCTCCGCTGTTTGGTAAGGAGAAGATGACGACCTTTGAGAGACTCTTCATTGACGACAAAGCCAGCCACAAGGAGCATGTAAGACCTTATTATAAGCTGATTAATAGCAAGGAGCCATGCGAAAAGATTTTGCGTGAGTTTGGACTTGACCCTAGTCATTCCAAAATTTTGAACGGACACGTTCCAGTAAAGATCAAAAATGGAGAAAGCCCAATCAAAGGAGGCGGCCTCCTTTATGTAATAGATGGTGGTATATCAAAGGCTTATCAGAAGCAGACAGGGATAGCAGGATATACATTTATCTTTAACTCGAGATTTATGGCTCTGGCTGAACACAAGCCTTATGAGCCTTTGAGAGAGGACGGCACTCAGAAATTCTTTAGCCCTAGCATGAAGACTGTGGATACTCTCAAGACGAGAATGCTCGTTATCGATACTGATGAGGGAGCCGAGCTGCTAAGACAGGCAGAGGCGGTAAAGCGTCTTGTTGAGGCATATAAAACAGGTGAGATAAAAGAGCGTCCCGAGGGTAAGTATTCGGCGTATAAGGGGAAATAGAAGAAGCTTTAGGGTAAGGACAGCAAAGTAAAGCCTAAACCAAAGGTCTCGGATATGGATTTGGAGTAATTTATATGCAAAACGTAGATGTTATATATAGAGGTGAGGTCTTAAGGCTTACAAGGTTTTGGGGCGATAACAGACTATGCTTATATGCGACAAAACCAAGTCAAACTGATATGCCCAAAATGGAATTTGTGGGTGGACATCCAAATGAGTGGTGTATATTCATTGATAATCTTACAGATGATGAAAAGGATCAGATTGTGGATTTTGAAGGGCATCCTATAGCCCTATAACCCCAAAAACATATAAAAGATAGAACAAAAGCCTTGAATACTGCTTATACAGTGTTCAAGGCTTTTTCGTGGTGCGCCATGAGGGGCTCGAACCCCCAACCTACTGATTCGTAGTATTTAACAAAATGGCTATTTATAAAGAACTTTAGCGATTGAAACGCATAGGGTCACACATCTGCAAGAATGCGAGCTGCTTTTTCGAGATCCGACATATCGATATGTGTATAAATATTGGCAGTCAGACGTATATCGGAATGCCCCATGAGCTTTTGGGCAATCCTGATATCAATTCCTCGCTTTGCAAGATTGGTGCAGTAAGTATGTCGCAGGCTATACTGTACTATATCATCTGCGAATGGATAAGGAGGTATAGGCTGATTGCGATATACCTTGCAACCCATCGCCACATTAACCTTTCGCTTAAATACATCCCATGTGAGAGGACGATAGATATCGCGTACCATTCTATCTGCCTGGTTATGGCATATATATGAATTTGCCTTAGTATCTTTAAATAAATCATACAGCCATTTAGGAAGAGGTACAATGCGATCTGCATTAGCTGTCTTAGTTCCACGGATATGCAAATAGTAATAACCATCATTGTAAGATATATCTGCGCCTTTACAACTAAAGGCTTCATTAGGTCTACAGCCACAGTATAACATAAGCAGATAGGCATAAAACTTTGGATTAGTCAAAGCGACTTCGGTCAAGTACTTTTGCTCTTCTTCAGTTAAGGCTCTGCGTTTATTCTTATAGCCTGTAGGTTTTTCTATAAACTCGGCAGGATTGCTATTGATTAAGCCATCCTGCACAGCTTTACTAAATATAAAGTTCAAAGCCTGATATACTTTGGCGATTTGTGAAGAGGACCGTCCTTTTTGATTGTTTAATACCTGCTGACAGTGAAGAGGTTTGATAGCTTTTAACGAATAAGATCCTATGACAGAATTGATATTTGCATCGACAAGGTATTTAAAATTTCTTTTAGTGCGATCCGAACATTTTATCTTATATGTCTCGATGCAAGTGTTGGACCAGGCAGCGAATGTCATAGATGACTCTATGTACACATGTCCCTTTTCCAATTCAAGTCTCCTGCGCTCTGCTTTTTGATATAATTCGCGCTCTGTGTCCGCGTATACTTGATAACGCTTTCCATCGAATGTAAAAGAAGTCCTGAATTTATACTTTTTAGGCATGATAAACCTTTTACTTTCTGCTCAATACAAATTTATTATTTGTCTTTCTTTTTAATCGCTTTTAGTATTTTACGCCTATATTCTTGAGCCTTTTCGTCTTCCAAAGCATCTCGCTTTAATACATCTGCTACTAACATCTTATGTATCTCTTCATTTGTCACTTTAGTATCAATAGAAACCTTTTTAAAAGTTCTTTTTATATAATTAATAACATCATCAGAAAGGATAATTTGGGCCAACATTGGTGGATTAACTAGTTTCTTTTGCACATGGTATTCGCTGAGCGAATTTCCCTTTTTGCTGAGGGCTTCTTTAGAGAGCATGTATAGATAGCGAAGATGTTCGTTGTCAGTAGCTTTTAAGTCATGGATATTGAACTCATATACAAGTTCGTTCTCTACAGGTTTACTAAAGATTATCCGGTACACTTTCCATGTTTCACCATTAGTTAACACAACCCAATCAATGCCAGCATTTGAACCATAATCGGTAGCCTGCTTAAGGTGATTATATTTTAAGTTGGTACCTATTGACTTGACCTCTATTAGGAGTTTTACTTCTTCATTTAATCTGATTGCTAAATCACAAAAAGTCTTTTTTATGGCAAATTCAGATGTTATATCGTCATATTTGTCATATCCGAAAATATCGGAAAGCATATCAACGATAATTGTAACGGTGTCGCTTTCGTTCAGATCTTGCTTTTCTGCTTTAGTTAAAATGGGTTTGTACTTTTTTAACCCATCTGCAAATCTTGATTTTACTTTAACTGAAATCGTGGCCATAACTACCTCCTACTACCACTCAATATAAATTCCGTATATAGCAAAACGTCAGCTATTTGTTCATCACTCATGGATCTAAGATTATCCATGATGGCAAAGAATGAATCTTTATTTTGAGAAACCCCTGCAGAGGAAGTAGACGAATCGTCGCAATGCCCACAGGTGTTATAGTAATTATTTGTAGTAGAAGTATTATTATACGAAGAATTATCATCTGCGCCAATAGAGTTTGATATATTGCCATTGTGAGAAGTCTGAGTAATACTTTGATTGTTTGCATAGATGTTGCCATAGATTGCTTTTAATGGCTTATGGTTTAGCGCAATTCTTATATCGTCGTCGAGCATATTAAACATTGTATCTATGTCTATTGATAGACCTTGGGAAACTTTCAAAATCGTTTCAAGAGAAGGAATCAAAGCTCTGTTTGTTTTTGGGTTTACATTTTTTTCTAGCATAGCAACGTAACCTTTTGTTATTCCGCATTTATTTGCGACATCTTCTAAAGTCAACTTATTTTCCAAGCGATAATTATGTATTATTTCTCCTAAATTCATCATTCACCATCCTTTTTGTAAAGTATATTATACATAAAAATAAAAGTCAACGGAAACGTACAAAAGACTTGACGAACATAGTCAAGCCGACTATACTTAAATAAAAAAGATGAAAGGGAAAATCTAATGTTTAAAATAAAAGAAAGACGCATGGAACTAGAAATGTCACAAGAACAGTTAGCTCAAAAGTCGGGAGTATCAAGGATGACAATATCTATGTTAGAAAATGGCAAGCAGCAGGATATCAAAGTGAGCACATTAAAAAGGCTCGCAGAAACTCTACAGTGTACAATTGCTGAGTTGCTATGCAAATAAAGTCAAGCCGACTATACAAGGAGGTTAATTATGACAAAGACACAAATAGAAAAATGGCTCTCAAAAGGAGTAAAGGGGAAGATGGTTATATCGGCAGAAAAAGTTGCGTTCTTAATGACTATGCGTAAAGCAGATGCGACAGAGCTATGTGAAGGGTGCAACTATGACAAAAGGAAAAGCAAGCGCAAATACTATTACATAGAGGATGTAGCAGAGAAGCTCGCAGCAAGAAGAGGAATATAGGAGGACGAAATGAAAAAGATTGTTTATTTTGTTTTGATACTATCGCTAGTACTCGGATTGAATGCAATTGCGACAGCGATAGAATTTCCAGAAATCAACGAGAAAACGGAACTAAAAGAACCAGTTACAGTTACGGAGTTAGAGAACAAAGATCACATCGAGCAGATATCAAGAAAGTACAGATTGGATTCAAGAATTGTAAAAGCACTCATCGAAGAAGAGAGTGGATGGCTTGAAACGGCCGAAGGGGATGGTGGAGAATCAATCGGGCTAATGCAGATCCAGGAGCGCTGGCACAGGGAGAGAATGCAGAGGCTTGGAGTGACCGACTTATACGATCCTAAACAAAATGTAAAAGTAGGTTGTGACATATTAGCCGAATTACTTGGCAAGTATGGGAATTATAAGGACGCTTTGAGCGTGTACAACAGCGGCAATACAAAAGATGGGAAGCAATATGCAGAAAGGATTATGAAGAATGCAGGATTATAAAGATTACGAAGGCAGATGCAAGTATTGTGGCCACACAGAGCTGATATTGTCTGAATCACAAGAGCAGGCAGACGAGAATGTGACAAGAAAGTGCATGTGTGAGGGCAGGGAAAGAGAAGATCGAAGAAACAAACTTACACAAGCCATCAATGACATTTCAAAAGCAGACGAATACCTCAATCTCAAAGAGCTAGATGAAAGTACGAAAGGTCTAGTGCATCGAATTGGAGACATGGTGCTTGACGAAATAATCGAAAAGGCAAGCATCACAGTGCAGGGAAGCACAATCACTATAAAGGACGGAGCAAAGATAAGAGTTCAGCGAAACGCAAAGACCACTGCACTGATGGAGGTTTAGTAAAAGTCATCAACTGCCTCGTGGTTTTCAAATATTTTTCAAAAGGGGTTAGATATAAAGCGACCGCGAGGCAGTGATCATAAAGGAGTATGTATGTACAGATTAAAAGTCACATTTCAAATTGAGTTGCATGACGAAATAGCAACATCGCCTGCAGACATAATCGAAATGTTTCACAACCGCGAATTTGTTCTAACAAGAGAGGACATAGTGGATGTGTCCGCTGTAAAAATAGAAAAGGAGACAAGTGATTATGAGTGATTACAAAGGCGCACTTTTTCCAAAGCCAAAGCGAAAAAAAAGGAAAAGGCTGACAAATGGCTACAAGGACAAAGCTGAGAGAGTATGCAAGTATTGCGGGAAACCTTATGCAGAAAGGCACGAGCTGTTTTATGGACCACTGAGACAGACAAGCATTGAATTTGGATTTCAAATTGATGTGTGTCCTGAACATCATAGATGGTTGCATAGCGCAGAACCATCAGGGGTTGAAGAGCGCGATAGACTGCGTGCTGAAACTGAGAGAAAGTACATCGAGGATTTGATGACAGATGGATGTACTTTGGAGGAGGCGGTCGAAGCCTGGATGCAGATTATCGGTAAGAACTATTGTGAGGAAATCAATCCATGAATTGTCCACTCTGCGGAATAAGCCATATGGAACAAAAGGAGTGGAGACAATGTCCGAGAGAAAACGAGGTTGTATGTACAAAATGCTGCAGGCAGTGTGATAGCTATAACAAAAGTATGCACATTTGTATGTTTCGTTCGAACATGTCAACTTTTATAAAAGACAATAAAGACAATCCACACAAAATTGCACAGGAAATTATAAGGAAACTAAGAAATGAATAGTGTACAGCTAATAGGAATATTAACGAGAAACCCAGAACTAAGATATACAACGTCGCAAATGGCTGTTGCGACGTTTAGTATTGCCATCGATATACCAACCATACCTGCTCAGAAGAAAGAGTTCAATGTAACTATATTTGGTAAACAAGCAGAAAACTGCGAGAAGTACTTAAAAGGAATGGTAGTTGTAATTCAGTGCAGACAACAAACGAGCAGCTATACAAATAAGAATGGCGACAAGATGTTCGTTACAAAGCTTGTTGCAGAGAGCGTTGAGCCAATAGGCTGGAAAGACTCAACTGTGAGCTAGGGACATTGATGATCAAGAACAGTAAACTCTATGTCTACATCGAATATGAAGAAACTGCAAAAGGAATCATCGTTCGAAATCATCACGATGGAGTTTCGATGTTGATAAGCAAGAAGAACACAAATCAAGAGATAAGACAGTTTAAACAAGAAATCATAGACGACATAGTCGAGCTTATGCCAAGTGTTCACATAAAAGAATGCCAAGTTTGTCACAAAAAATACTATACACAGTACATGCAGCAGCGCAACTGCTCAAAGGAGTGCAGTGAAGAGGCTCAAAGAGAAAGCGACCGCAGGTGCAAACAGAAGAAACGTCAAGAGGAACTCGCCGGAACAAAATCACATATAAATATAGACACAGAAATCGCAAAAACAACGGAAACAACAGATGGATTGTCGTATGGGAAAAGAAAGGCTTTAAAATTCATAGAGGAAAACCGCGAGGAGTTATGGGGCAGCCTCTATTCGGAAATAAAAAAGGAAAAGTAAATAGGATGAAGTTTATAGATTTTTTTAGCGGTGTGGGGGGGGTTCACGCACGGGATGGAACTTGCAGGTCACGAGTGTATAGGACACTGCGAGTTTGACAAGTATGCAGAAGCAAGCTATCGCTCAATGCACACTATCACAGATAAGCAACGAGAATATTTGCTTACCTTACCGCTCAGACAAAGACAGAAGGAGATTTTAAAGGATGAATATCTCAATGGAGAATGGTACGCAAATGATGTTCGAAGAGTTATCGCAGACGATATACCACAAGCAGAATGTTGGTGCTTTGGATTTCCCTGCCAGGACATCAGTATTGCGGGACACCAACACGGATTTAAGGGAAATCGCTCAAGTCTATTTTTCAGAATTACAAACCTTATTGAACAGCTCAAAGAGGAAGATAGACCCAACACCCTTTTCGTTGAAAATGTTAAGAATCTACTTTCTGTTAATCGAGGACTTGACTTTGCAAGACTTCTCGTTGAATTGGACAAGATCGGGTACGATGCGGAGTGGGAAGTTATCAACTCGAAACACCACGGTGTCCCGCAGAACCGCGAAAGAGTGTTTATTGTTGGACGTGCTAGAGGAACAAGAACAAGTAGACGAGAAGTATTTCCTCTCGAAGAATCAGGCGGAGAAAATTGTATTAAGCAAATAGGCAAGATTGAGACTAGCAACGGAAGAAATAATCCCAATCAATACAGAGTTTATGATCCGAACGGAATAGGCCCATGCTTGGGAACCTGCGGTGGTGGAGGATTAGAACCACATATAATCGAGCCATTTGGCATTGATAAGTCTTGCAATAGTCCACGCAAAATAGATATTGCAAACTGCATAATTGCACGAGAGGACAGTGGAGTATCAAACCACAAAGCAGAGGGAACAGCAATCGCAATTCCAGTGTTGACTCCAGATCGAATCAACAAGAGACAGAATGGGCGGAGATTTAAGGAAAATGAAGAACCCGCATTCACTTTGACAGCACAAGATCGTCACGGAGTTGCAATATCGGTGCAACCAACAACGCAGACACTAGATACATCTTGCAATCAAGGTGTAGTTGTAGAGCTATACGATGGATGCAGTGTATGGGCAACCTGGAGCGAAAAGTATAACTGTTATTTAGCGATAAGAAAGCTGACACCACGAGAGTGCTTTAGACTGCAGGGTTGGGAGGACAAGTACTTCGAAAGAGCAGAACAGCTAAACTCAAACAATCAACTATATAAGCAGGCAGGCAACGGAGTGACAGTTAATGTAATAAAACACATAGCAGAGAGGATATAAAAATGAAAGAAAGAGAGACCTTAAACGAATTCAAGCCAGGCGATTTATTTATATATCGAAATGGCGATCAGTACCAAATCGGAAAAGTAAAGAGAATCAAAGACGACACACATTGTTGGTGTTGGTATCACGAAGGCGAAACTGCTGCATCTACATCAGTCGATGTAATGCACAAAATCTCAAACGATTTTTGCATAAAGAAAACGAGCCTTGGTGGTGCAGCTGAAGAGGTTAAGTAATGATAAGAAAAGAATTGGAATCGCACTTGGGCGAGTATGTAGAAGTAACACTATTTGATGATTTTGTATACAGAGGCATCTTGAGAAAGACAGAAGAAAACATAGCAAGGTATGTACATCCAAAATATTATTTTTGCGAAGGCGAGCAAGACAACACAATTTTTAGATGTTCACATATAAAGAAGTTAAAGCAACTATAAGAGGAAGGCATGGGGATAATAACATGAACTATATAACATATCTTGTAATCGCAATTGGTATAGGCCTAACAATAGCAAATTTAATATATATCTATTCAGTAGTTAGGATGATGAGGAAGAAGAAATGAACAATTACCACACTATACCAAAATTTAGAGCATGGGATAAACAATTAAAGAGATGGACAAAATATGAAATCACAGACGACTTGCAAAGGTTTTACGGCAAAGACAAAGACTGTTGGTACTGTGATATATACAATCATCGGTTCAAACTACTGCAATCAACAGGATTGACAGATATTAACGACAACGAAATTTTTGAGGGGGACATATTACTGAGTACAGCATCAGAAAATCAAGAAGATTGGAAGAAATGGAGAGTACATTATGCAGATGGGAGATTTCTGATTGACTACAAGCAAATTCCAAAGGACAAAAGAAAACGTGCGAATCTTGAACTTGAAGATTTATGCGAAGATAATGTATGGCTTTATGGATTAGAAGTAATCGGCAGCATATACGAGAATCCTGAGATGATGGAGGCAGAATGATGAGATTGATAGATTTAGACGAACTAATAAACAGCTTAAACACAATAGAGACGAGCGAATATTTCGGAGAAGTAACATCCGCGGAAATAAGAGAATGGTTAGACGCACAACCAATTGTGGCTCGATGGCACAAACTTATATTTAAAAATTTAACACCAGAGGAAGAAAAAGAATATGCCAATTTCGATTGGTCATATATGGTTGAAAACTTGCCTGATTTTGATAAAGACGTGCTTGTAACAGATGGCGTAAACGTATGGGTAGACAGCTTTGATATAGACGATTTCGTGTACCTATCGGGAACACATGACGACATTTACGAAGTGATAGCATGGATGGAGTTGCCATCATATAAGGAGAACCAAGATGTTCATGAACTTACCAAGTAGAGAAGTAGTAGAGAGACTGCGCGAAGAATACCCTGAAGGAACTAGGGTTAGGCTTATATCAATGCAGGATCCATATGCACCACCAAGAGGCACAGAGGGAACTGTACAAGGGGTAGACGACGCAGGAGCCATAATGGTTGATTGGGATAATGGCAGTGGACTACACATATTGTACGAGATTGACAGATGTGAAAAGATTTAAAACAAGGAGGAAATAATGAAGAGAGAAACACTAGAGAGAGCAATTGAACTCAAAGCTGAAATAAATCGTACAGAAAACTGTTTAAAGGGTCTGAAAAATAGAGCCTTTTTTACGACAGAATGTAGACTCCGCTTTAACTTGTCGGTTCTGGGTTATCTAGATCAGGGCGGTTTTGAATTAACCGATAAACTAAAAACAAAGATAGAAGCAACAATCCGAGAATATGTCGAAGACCTGAAGAGGGAACTAGAATCACTATAAAACGCAGTATATGAGCAAAACTCTACTAAAGAATGCCACAGAGAGGAAAACAATGAAAAGCGAAACAGTAATTTACTTGAGCGGGAAGATAACCGGACAAAATAACTACAAAGAACTATTTGAAGAGGCAAAGAAAGATGCCGAGGACAAATTTCCAGGAGCAACAATAATCAATCCTGCAGAGATTAGCCTACCTGAAATCTGCGAGTGGGAGGACTATATGAGCATCTGCCTGCGCTTGCTTGATAAAGCCAACATCATATATTTGCTAGATAATTGGTTAGAGAGTAAAGGCGCTCGTAAGGAATGCGTCACAGCCCTTAAAAAAGGACTAAGAGTATACTTCCAAAAATATAGCAGGAGGCTAAAAGATGAATAAAGAGATAGAGGTTCTAGCAAAACGAGAACTTGAAGAGGCAAATAAGATACACCCACAATTTAACAGCCCCCACGAAGGGTACGCAGTGATCTTAGAAGAGACAGAGGAGCTCGCTGAGGAGTCCATAGAAATTCACAAGATTATAAAGACGTGGTGGGCATATCTCCGCAAAGACGAAGATATAGATATACAAAAAAGACGGGTTGAAAAAATAAGAATCCATGCAGTCAATGCAGCAAAGGAAGCAATCCAGGTGATTGCGATGTGCGACAAGTTCAATAATTTATAAAAAAACCTACATTATATATATATAGGAAAAAAGACGAGCTCGTGTGAAGAGCATTGAGGCTCGATAAGAGTATTAACACTAGAGGGAAAAAGAGAGATGACCAAGACAAAACAACTAGCGATAAAAGAGACATGCGTAGCAGGAAGAACTATTGAACATGTTCTTAAATTTCCATCCGGATGTCACAAAGGAAAGAGGGCGCAAAGAATGAATGCCACACCCGAAAATGTAAAAAAGACAAACGACATCATAGCAGAGAGAAACTTCAGGAGACTAATCAATCATAACTTTGGATATGGATCGGGTCACTATACACTAACGTATGGTCATGACGAGCCAACACCTGCAGAGGCTAAAAGACAACTAAAGAATTTTTTAAACCGCCTCAAGTACGCAATGGGTGATGAGTTAAAGTGGATTGCTGTAACTGAGTACGAGAATAAGAGAATACATCATCACGTTATAATCAACACCTGCGATGCAGCCCTTATAAACAAGAAGTGGGGCAAGGGATGGATTAAGCCAACGCTATTTGATGACAGTGGGGATTATCACCTACTTGCAAATTATTTGATAAAAGAAACACAAAAAACTTTTAGAGACGAAGATTGTCCAACTAAGAGAAGATATTCCTGCAGTCGAAATTTAGAGAAACCGATAGTCAAAAGAGAGCCTGTAAGTATTGCGGCTCTATTTGACGATCCAAAGGCAATCAAAGGCTACTATATCGCAAAAGACAGCATAAGAAGATATACACATCCTGTGACTGGACTTGAATATCTGGAATACACTGAGATAGCCTTGGACAAACCAAGAAGGTATAAGGTATGGCCACGAGGAAAGAAGGTCCGTGCAGAGGGTCTTATAAAAATAAGAGAAAGGGAAAAGCAGCTTGGTATTGCCGAGCTCGGTTAGAGTGCAATGAGAGATTACCAAAGGCAAAAGAATAACAAGTACAACCTGCCTAAAGAGGTATACCATCAAACGGTATGGCAGATTAGAGACTATTATAGACTAAAAGCAAAGGCACAGGATATCCTCGACGAATGTGCAAAGCTGTCGGATGGGCAACCACGAGGGACTGACATACAAGATATCGTTGCACAGAAGGTCATCAAAAGAGCGGCATTTATAGAAAAAACGAGAGCGATAGAAAAGGCACTCGACACGATTCCGGAAGAATATCAAAATGGGGTGTGGAACAGCATCTTATATTTTGAGAGGTATCCACGCGATGCAGCAGTAAGTACATATGGATCCTACAAGTCAAAATTCATCTACAAGACTGCAGAGAACCTTAAATTGATTTAAAAAATCAAAAGTTCGGAAACCGGGGAAAAAAAACAGTGTTACTATGATAGTGTGGAATGCGACGGGATACGGGCAACGTCGCACCCAATGTATCTCTCAAACTAAAGTGTTTGAAACTCATAATTAACTAAGCAAAGGGCAGTTTTATAGCTGCCTTTTGTTTTGCTTATTTTCAGGAGAAAAAATGAATTACAAGGAAATAGAAATCAGTAAGCTAATGCCATACGAGAACAATGCAAGAACGCACAGCGAGGCACAGCTAAATAGAATTGCAGAAAGCATAGCCGAGTTTGGATTCATCAATCCAATACTAATTGACAAGGAGTACGGAATCATAGCAGGTCATGGAAGGATGATGGCAGCAAAACAACTCGGAATAGACAAGGTACCCTGCTTATTTGTTGAGCATCTAAGCGAGGAACAAAAACGAGCATACATAATCGCAGACAACAAACTCGCACTAGACGCGGGATGGGATTACGACATACTCGAAAGAGAGATGAAAGCACTGCAGGAGATGGACTTTGATTTAGAACTAACAGGTTTTACCGAAGAGGAACTCGCAGGCATAATCAAGCTAGGGACTGAAGAGGAATATGAGGACGACTTCGACCCTGAAGAGGCATTACCTGAAGAGGCAGTCACAAAGCCAGGAGACATATGGCAGCTAGGAGAACATAGACTCGTGTGTGGCGATAGTACGAACAGCGAGGATCTGAAGAGGCTTGTAGATGGCAGAGTGGTAGATTTGATAGTAACAGATCCGCCATATAACGTAGCATACGAAGGCAAGACAAAGGACAAACTAAAGATTCAAAACGACCATCAATCAACTGACGACTTCACAGCCTTTCTAGAGGCAGCGTTTAAAAACATGGCCGAATGGCTAAAACCTGGGGGGGGTGGTCTACATATGGCATGCAGATACGATGAGAAAGGCTTTTTTAAACGCAATAGAGCAGACCGACTTATCGGTACGAGAGGTGCTTGTGTGGGTCAAGAATACGATGGTGCTAGGACGACAAGATTATCATTGGCAGCATGAACCATGCCTTTACGGATGGAAAGAAGGAGCTGCACACTACTTTATCGATGACAGAACGCAGACAACAGTAATGCAGTATGACAAGCCTGCGAAGAGCATCGAACACCCAACAATGAAACCCGTGGAATTGATAGCAAAACAAATACAAAATAGCAGCAGAAAAAACGAACTTGTTTTAGATCCATTTGGTGGGAGTGGCACAACGCTTATAGCATGCGAACATCTGAAGAGGAAGTGCTTAACACTAGAGCTTGATCCAAAGTACTGTGATGTAATCGTAAAACGATGGGAAGAGCTAACGGGACTAAAAGCTGAAAGGCTGACATAAAATGACGGAAGGAGGGCATTATGGCAAAAGGCAAATATGACGAATGGCGCACCAAAGAAGGATTGTTAAAAATCGAGGGATGGGCGCGTGATGGACTTATAGATGAGCAGATAGCTCACAACATTGGAATATCGAGAAAAACACTCAACGAATGGAAGAATAAATATAGTGACATTCGTAACGCCTTAAAAAAAGGCAAGGAAGTCGTAGACATCGAAGTCGAAAATGCACTCCTCAAAAATGCACTTGGATATGACTATGAAGAGACAACGATAGAGGTCGATTCGAAGGGCAAAAAACGAAAGAAGATTATAACCAAGCATGTGCAGGGAGACACCACTGCCCAGATTTTTTGGTTAAGAAATAGAAAACCACACTTGTGGAGGGATACGCGTAACATCGCAGTAACTGCAGAGGACAGCACAAAACTAGATGCCATTATGACACAACTAGGAGGCGAGGGCCTTGAAGAGTAACTTCCCGCTGAGCCAAAAGTATATAGATTTTATAAATACGACAGAGGGAGTGAGCGCTGAGTTCTTAGAGGGAACTACAGCATCGGGAAAGACGACGGTTGGTGCATCCGTCAAATTCATGCGCATGGTATCTAAAAGCAAGCAGAAACTGCATATACTTGCAAGCACAACGATCGGAACGGCCGAGAAGAATATCATCAACCAGGACAACGGAATCCTTGATGTACACAAGAACGCAGAATACAGGGGAAATGGCGACAAGGAGAACAAACTATCTCACATAAGGTTTGAGGACAAAATCATCTATGTATTAGGCTACAACGATGCACAGAAGTGGAAGTTAGCACTTGGAGGACAGTATGGCTGTGTGTTTATAGACGAGATAAACACAGCGAATATGGAATTCGTGCGAGAGGTGTCCGTAAGAAACGAATACCTATTAGCGACACTCAATCCCGACAATCCTGCACTGCCTATATACAAAGAGTTTATAAACCACTCACGACCGTTTAAAAAGTACAGAGCAGATGTGCCGGAGGAAATTTTAAAAGAACTGACAGAGACACCAATCCCTGGATGGAGGTATTGGTTTTTTAGTTTTAAAGATAATGCAAGCCTCACTGAAGAGGCTATCGAAAAAAAGAAACAATCTGCACCGCCAGGGACAAAGCTATACAAAAACAAGATTCAAGGCTTGCGTGGAAGAGCAACGGGCATCGTTTTTATTAACTTTGAGCAAAAGAAACACACCATCAAGGCCAGTTATCTAAAAGAGCAAATAAAACGAGGAGAGGTTAAGTTTGCTCGTTTTACTGCAGGGCTAGACACAGCGTACTCAAGCAAGAGTCCTGATACAATCTCGATGATATTTCAGGGCATAACAACAAAGGGTGTATTGATAACGCTCGATGAAGAGGTGTATAACAACGCAGAAGTAGACATCCCAATCGCGCCATCAGACACAGCAGAGCGATTTGTTAAGTTTCTGGAAAGGAATCGAAAGGAATGGGGTTTTGCCAAGGATGTATTTGTCGACAGTGCAGACCAAGCAACACTAACAGAGCTCAACAAATACAAGCGAATACACGGAAGTATATACAACTTCATCGGTTCGTATAAAAAGACAAAGATTATAGACCGAATAAATCTGCAGATTGGATGGATAGCGCAGGGCTTATATCTTGTATGCGACCACTGTATCAATCACTTAAAAGAGATAGACACATACAGTTGGGACGATAAAAAAGATATGCCTGAAGATGGAAACGACCACACAATCAACGCATCGCAGTATGCGTGGTTGCCATACAAGGAGATCATCGGAAAGGAAGAAAGACAAAGTGGGTTTGATGAATATGATTAAAACCGGATTAAGAAATTTTTTAGAAATCGAAGATGCAATGCCTGGAGTAATCAGGATAACTGCTGCAATGACATTTGAGGACAACGCGGCAAAGAACCGCATATGGTATAGAGGTGATGCATACGAGCTATCACAACTATACACACAGATTCCAAGTCCTAATGCAAGCGTGTCATTTTGGGGAGCAAGGTCAACGCCAGGAATGGAAATCAAAAGGATACACACGGGATTACCCGGCCTTATAGTTGACACACTAACAAGCATTACTTTAACAGATCTAAACGCAATTGAAATTAAAACAAAAGACACAGAAGAGCGCTGGGAGAAGATTGCAACAGAAAACAACGTCAAGGAAGTGCTAAAAGAGGCGACTAAAGAGGCATTGTACATAGGTGATGGCGTTTTCAAAATCGGCTTTGACCCTGAAATAAGCAAGTCGCCTATAATTGAGTGGGTACCTGGAGATCGCGTTGAGCTAGTATTTTATCGCAAGCGTCTAAAAGAGGTGATTGTAAAGACCTTTTTCACAGAGGAAAAACGCAGCTATACACTCGTTGAGCGATATGGATATGGATATCTAACGAACGAGTTATATCGCAACGAGCACAAGGTAGATTTAAATAGCACGCAGTTTACGAGCAAGCTATCGGATTACACATTCGACAAGAAACTTATACTCGCTGTGCCTTTTAATATTTATGGTTCAAGCAAGTGGGAAGGAAGAGGACAGTCTATATTTGATCGCAAGACAGACAGCTTTGATAGTCTGGACGAGGCTTGGTCACAATGGATGGACGCGTTAAGAGCGGGCAGGACAAGGGAGTATATTCCTGAATGCTTTTTGCCACGCGATCCAAATACGGGCATGGTGATGAAACCTAACGCATTTGACAATCGTTTTATAAAGACAGACACAGACAATCGCGAGGGAGCTACAAATAAAATCGAGATTGAACAACCGGCTATACCGCATGACAGCTATTTGTCGACATACATCACCGCACTAGATCTAGCATTGCAGGGAATAGTTAGTCCATCGACACTTGGTATCGATGTTAAAAAGCTAGACAATGCAGAGGCACAGAGGGAAAAGGAAAAGGCGACACTATATACACGAGACGCAATCATCGAGGCACTTTCGACATGTATACCAAAGCTAGTTAGCATGACAATCAATGCAGCTGCTGTGATGGAGAAGAAACCTTTTGAAGAAGTAGAAGCAACAGTTACCTTTGGAGAATATGCAAATCCATCGTTTGAATCGCAGGTGGAAACAATCGCAAAGGCAAAAGCAGGAGGCATTCTAAGTATAGAGGCGACAATCGAGGAATTATATGGAGACTCAAAAACAGAGGAATGGAAAGCACAGGAGGTGCAGAGGCTAAAGGCAGAGCAAGGGTTCATAGATTTAGATGAACCATCCGTGAATGATTCACTTGGAGGATTCACTGTGGAGGGGTTCAAGACAGAAGGATAGAGAGATGGTAATTGTACACATACTAAAGCGCGTGTACCAAATGAGCAATGCAGAGGCAGAGGGGTTGCTAAAGATAGCGGCCGATTCTGTCTCTTTTGGTATTTACGCAGTAAGGAAGGACAATCAAATCCAAATGCTAAACATTAAATGCGCGAGTAAAACGCAGCTCAAAGCAGAGATAAGAGCATGGAAAAGGCAAGGATACAAGGTATACAGCAATGGACTATGATGTAGCAAGAGCACTCGCTCGAATCGAGGACGATATCACAGCATCGCTTATAAGGAATTTAAAGCACCACACAGCACAGGAAACTGAAGAGGGACTAGAGTGGGTGCAATGGCAAACGGTCCAATTGCAGGAACTAGACAAATTCAAACGCAGATATGGGAAGAAACTACAAAAGGAATTCAAGCGAATAAATCCACACATAGACGAGGCAATCAACGAAGCGTTCAATCAAGGCAAGATGGATGAAGAGGTGGCAATCCTGGAATCCATCAAAGAGGGAAAAGGGAAAGGTAAGGCATATCGAAGAGGATCGTCATTCTTTCAAAAGGACAATAAAATCGAGAAACTAATCAACGCGACCACAAACGATATGGAAAAGGCGGAGTATGCAATACTGCGCCGGGCGAATGACCAATATCGAAAGATTATATTTGATGCACAGATGTATGCAGCAAGTGGAGCGGGAACATACGAGAAAGCAGTCGACATGGCCACGCATGACTTTTTAAGTGCAGGAATCAACTGTGTGCAATACAAGAACGGAGCAAGGGTCAGTGTATCAAAGTACGCAGAGATGGCCATAAGGACAGCAACAAAACGAGCATACTTACAAGGGCAAGGGGAAATGCGCCAAGATTGGGGCATAAGCACAGTCATATTAAACAAGCGCACGAGTGCATGTCCACTGTGTGCGCCTTTTGTTGGCAAGGTATTCATTGACGACGTATGGAGTGGTGGAAAAAGCAAAGATGGGAAATATCCATTGCTTTCGTCCGCTATTGCTGCAGGGCTTTATCATCCTAACTGCAAGGACTCACATACAACGTACTTTCCCGGGGTAAGCACAAAGCCAGAACGCCTCAAAAGGCGGGATCTAGTGAAGATGGAAAGAGAGGCAAAGCGTGAATCAAAAGCGACATACTGCGAGCGACAAGCAGAGAAATGTGATAGGCTCGCAAAGTATTCGCTAGATCCAGACAAGCAAAAGACATTTAATGCAAGAAAAGAAAAATGGGAAAAGGCAATTATCAACGAAAGAGTTGAAAACAATGCAGAGTTGGGTATAATAAAAAACATAACTACCGATGACATCTCGGAAATCAAAGAAATTTTAGCCGATAAATTCGGAGAAGATGTAGAGATAAAAAACGAGGTAATAGATGCAATATATAATGGCCTTGCTAAATTTGATGGACTTGATTTTTACGGAGCAATCAGAGTAAAGCGATTAGAAAAAAACATCGTGTTTCAAACAGATTCTGAACAGTTTGGAACATGGGCAAAAAACTCATTTATAATTAATAGAGAGGCCATCAGCGGTAAATCGGTTAAAGAAATAGACAAAATGTTTAGAGATACAGAACATACAGTGTGTAATTCTCTTGAAGACGCGGTTTATCACGAATATATGCATGCTCTGACGACAAAAAAAGTCATGTTTGCAAAATACGAACAACTCTGCGAGGCTAAAGGGTATGAAGAAATTAGCAAAGTAGCTCAAAGCGATTTAGCGGAGACTATTGCAGAAATAGGGGTATTAAAAAAACAAGGTAAATATAACACGGTTTCTGAAAGAGGGAAAAAGCTGTTTGAAGAAATTATAGGAGAAACAAAATGGTAAGAGTAGATCGATGTGGATTTTGTAAACACTGTTTGTCTAAAAAAGGAGAACGTTTTAGGTGCAAAGCATTTCCAGATACAACGCCAAGGTACTTTTATGAGAATGGTGGAGAATGTGCTAATGGATATTGCTTTGAAGTAATACCAGAGAGAGAAGAGGAATATAAAAGCCTGTGGGAAAAAAAAGGAGAGTCTCACCCGCGCTTAGATCCTCCGATAATAGTAAATGAACGCGTATCAATAGAATAACTTGTAAAAAAACAGTATATCAAGCATCGCATAGCGCGGTGCTTTTTTAGTGGAAAAAAGGAGGATCATATGGAACTATCAAACACCATCGACTTGATGAACAGCGGAGACTATAAGGACAGATTCTGTGCAGAGTACTATCAAACAAAGGAACGCTACAACAAGTTGCACAGGCTTATAATCAAGCTCGAAGCAAAGACAGCAGAATTCACGCCAACGTGTAGCATAGACTTGCTCAAAAAGCAAAAGGCAGCTATGGGTGAGTATTTGTACTGCTTAGAGGTGAGGGCGGAAATCGAAAGAATCGATCTTATGAAAAAGCAACCATGTCAGGAGAGACTGCACAATATCGGGGCAGGCGCTTTAGCTTCAGCAACATAAAATAACAAAGAATATTTAGGATTAGGAGGAAGAAAAAATGAAACACGAAGATTTTATAAAACTCTGCGCAAGGAAGGTCGCAGAGTACGAAAACAACAGAAAGGACATCAACGTCCAAATCGATCGTGACAATGTTTTTTGCGTATGGTCATGCAAGACGCTACAGAATAGCAAGTGTCTGATGTCGGCCCCGCACAAGGGTGCGAAGTATTACGAGTTCACATACAACGGAGACAAGCACGAAGTATACATGGATGTGTACAGCAAGGATATTAACATCCCGCTTGCAGAGGACGGAACACAAATCACAACAAGAATACGATAAACCAAGAAGGCACATAGCTTTCTTTTTTTTATTGTCCGAAGACAGAAAACTACACGGAGACACCGTGAAACAACTGAAGAGGGAGACACCCTTATAACTGAGAACGAGAGACACTCGAAAAACTGAAAGGAAAGGTATTACAAAATGGCAGATGGAATCAACACAACACAGAACCAAGCAAACAGCGAAGGCAATCAGAATCAGGTAACACAGAATAAAAATGCAGGCGAAGGCAATCAGGGAACAACAAAGATTGACTTTGACTATGATAAACTCGCAGGCATAGTAAGTGGAGCACAAAGCGTAAAGGAAGAGACAGTGCTAAAGAACTACTTTAAGCAGCAGGGATTAAGCCAGGACGAAGTCACGCAGGCTATTTCGCAGTTTAAGGCGCAGAAGGAAGCAAATACACCCGATGTTCAAGCTTTAGAAGAAAAACTAACACAGGCGCAGACAGTGGCTCAGGCAGCCCAAATAGACAGTGCACTGCAGATTGCAGCTCTAAAGGGCAACGTCGAAATAAACAACCTGCCTTATGTTCTAAAGCTAGTGGATAGAAGTGCGCTCACAGTAGAATCTACTGAGGACGATTATATCGCAGCAGTGAACAAGGTTTTGGAAGATGTGCCAGCTCTCAAAAAGTCAGATGAGCAGGGCACAGGATTTCAGCAAGTAGGCGCAGGAGCAACGGGGGGAACAAATACCTCACAAGCTGATGCGCTCAAGAAGATTTTCGGTAATTAGAAAGAGAGGAATTAAAAATGGCAGTATATAATTACGCAGAACAGTTTTCGCCGGAGCTACAACAGAAGTATTCAAGGGAGCTAACATCATATGCACTAACACAGTCAAATCCTAGAGTAAAGTTTTTGAACGCGCAGACAATCAAGCTCCCATCAATCACGGTTTCAGGCTATAAGGATCACAATCGCCAGGGTGATGGATTCAATTCAGGAAACCTGACAAACGAGTGGGAGCCTAAGAAACTCACACACGACAGAGACATTGAGCTAAGAGTAGATCCTATGGACGTCGACGAAACAAACCTCGTCCTCGAAATGGCAAACGTCCAGAATACGCTCGAAACAGATCAGACAATTCCTGAAAAGGATTCGTACAATTATTCAAAGCTCTATGCAGAAGCAAAGACTTATGCAGCAAACGGAGCAAGCATTGTCACAACTGCACTCACAGCCGCAAATGTACTTGATTGGTTCGACGAGGCAATGGAAAAGATGGACGATGCAAGTGTTCCATCAGAGGGCAGAATTCTCTATGTAACACCTGCTGTGAGAAAACTCATTAAAAAGGCAGATGGAATACAGAGAACGATAGATGTAACATCCGGCAACAAGAACATCGACAGAAACGTACATAGCATCGATGATGTCGAGATTGTAAGCGTACCATCTGCTCGTATGAAGACAAAGTACAACTTCACAGAGGGAGCAGTTTCTGCACCTACTGCAAAACAGATTCGTGCAATCTTGATTCATCCTTCATGCGTAGTAGCAAGAGACAAGTATTCTTATATCAATGTATTCACGCCAGGTCATGATGCAAAGACGGCAGATTCATATTTGCTACAGAGCAGATTTTACATGGATCTATTCTTGATTAAAAACAAGGCAACAGGTGTTTGCATCAACGCAGAGGCAGAGTAGGAGGTAAGTTATGATTTACGCAGAGAAAGATAACAAAGTCTATGTGATCAACGAAACAGAGAAGGACTTTTATTTAAAAAGAGGGTTCAATGTTGTTGATGAGAGTGGCGAAACTATCGAATATGGAAAAGGCAACGAGCAGGCAATTGCAGCAGAACTCAAGGCAGAGAACGAAAAACTCAAGGCAGAGAACGAGGAGCTAAAGAAAGCAATCGAAACTTCAGAAGATGGAACTGCAGAGGCACCTGAAGAGGGAAAGAATAACTCGAAGAAATAAGGGGGATGATAGCATGTATGTTGATAAAGACTATTATATCAACACATATGGTGGCAAACTCCCTGCAGAGGAAGTGCAAAGGTTCGTTACAAGCGCAAGCGAGCACATTGATTCTTTGACATTTAATAGGATTAAAGGGTTAGGATTTAACAACCTGACCCTTTTTCAGCAGGAGAAAATAAAAAGGGCAATATGCAGACTTGCAGATTTTGAGTACGAGAACGAGGATCTAATACAATCAGTGTTAGCCTCGTACAGCATCAATGGGGTGTCAATGTCGTTTGGGACATCATGGAATGTAATCGTACAAGATGGAGTGGCATTACCTCGTGACATATATAGCCTTATCAAACAGACAGGGTTAGCAAGGAAGGTGATTTAAAATGAAATATCCATGCCTTGTAATGAAAAAGGTATGCACAACACCCATTCATGTAGAAATCACTGAAGAGGGACTTACTGAAGAGGGAGCACCCATCATGGCAATCAACAAGGACTTGAAGTGCAACTATCAAGATGTGGCAAAGGAAATCCTAACAGCACAGAAGAAGATAGTGCAAATTACGGGTTCGGCATATTTTCAAGGCGATATCGCTCCAGGGGTCGCAGTAATAACGGGCGGCACAGCCACCGTACATGGAGAGACGCGCAAGATTGCATCAGGAATGAAGGCGCGTAATCCTGATGGGAGTGTTAATTACACAAGGATAGATTTGGAGTAGCATGTTATGGTTGCAGATTCTAAAGTGAGGATAGATGGTCCCGCAATTGCAAAGCTGAATAAAGCATCAATACAAGCGCTAGAAATGACTGCAGAGGCACTGCACACGGAAGTGGTGCAAGCGCAGGTTGTTCCAAGGCAATCAGGAAACCTGCAGAATGAATCATTTTCGATTGACAGAGAGGCAGCAAAAACGGGAGAGATTAACTTTATTCACAATGCAGTGTATGCAAGACGACTATACTATCACCCTGAGTACAAGTTCGATAAAAGCGAAAATCCAAACGCAAAGGGCAAATGGTATGGAGACTGGCTACCGGGTGGTTTAAAAGAGAACTTCGCAACAAAGACATTTGCATCGTTTTATAAGAGATTGACGGGGGTGTAGGATGTTAGGATTAGCAGACATCAAAGATTGGCTCAAAACATTTAATGCAGCGAAGAACTACTATGTAGGCAAGCTCGACAACAAGAAGGAGAGCTCAATAGGAGTATATCAACGCAAAGACGAGCGTACGCCTCACATAGCAGTTGGTGGTAGGGATAATGCAAGTTTCGAGGTAAAATCAATCAGCATACTACTTCACCACAACAACAATGCTGTGGAGACAGAGAAGAGAGCGATGTACTTATACAATCAAATCATGGAGCAAAGCAAAAGCGAAGTGGTGATTGGTAAGCACAGAATAAAGGTGGTTGAATTACTACAGAACGAGCCAGTCGATGTGGGAACAGATGATAACGGAATCTATGAGCGTGTCATAGAAATGAATTTATATTACGAGCTCAAAGAAAGAGAGGAAGAGTAATGGCAAAGAAAACGGGAGTATATCCAGTATATGAAAACCAATTCCAAGTAAATACGGGTGCAGCGGCAAAAGCAGGCACAGATGGAAAGAGTGTGACTGGTGGCACATTTGTACAAATCGCGGACATGGAAAGCTTCTCCGTGTCTTTTGATAACGGTGTCGAGGAATGGAAGCCTTTTGACCAGGAGGGATGGGCAAGACGATTGATGACAGCAAAGAGCGTGACCATCTCTGTAAGTGGCAAGAGAAATGTAGGCGATGCAGGTAACGACTATGTAGGGGATCTTGCGTTCAAGAGTGGCCGAGATTCAGAAGCAGATTTTCAGTGGACATTCCCTGATGGCACAAAGGTCGTATTCCTTGGTGCAGTACTAAACATCAAGGAGTTCGGAGCAGGCGACAGTACAAGCGTGGCACCACTTGCATTTGATGCAATGAGTAATGGTAAGCCAGTGGTCATTCCGGCAGCATAGTTCAAATAGCAAAAGAGGGCATTTGCCCTCTTTTTTATACGTTTTTATAAAAGAGGAAAAGAAAATGAAATACAAAGCATTGATAACATTTATAGATGCAGATACAAGACAAGAGTATGAAGCAGGTGATGTAATAGACACATCGAACATGAGCGAAGAGCGCATTGATGAGCTTATAAGCTCAGATAACCGTATAGGCATGCCTTTGATATGTGAAATTGAAGAGGATGTTGAAGAGAACGAAAACGAATTTGAGGAGGAATACAATGGCTAAAATCATTGATATCACAGAGAAACTAAACTTTGATGAAAATCCAAGAATCAAAATCAAGAACGTTGAAATAGAGGTTAATGCAGATGCGAGCACAGTGCTAAAAATCATGCAGGCATCGGGAAAGCCTGAAGCAGAGGCAATCCCTGAAATGTATGAACTACTTTTTGTTGAGAGCGAAAGAAAGAAAATCGAAAAACTTAAACTCAAGTTTAAAGATTTTTCCGCTCTAATTGAGGCAGCGATGGACAGCGCAGTAGGAGTAGACAATCCCGTGGGGGAGTAGATGAGCCATATTATGATTTAATTGAGGACTTCGACCTTATCATTTCCTCTATGCGAACGCAGTATGGACTATCTCTATATAGCGCAGAATTCAAAAGAATGAAATGGCCTGAATTCAAAGCACTACTCGCGGGGTTGTCGGCCGAAACGCCACTTGGTCGCATAGTGCAAATCCGAGCAGAGGAAGATCCACAAATGCTCGAACACTTCTCTCCAGGTCAGCACAGAATACGAAATGAATGGAGAAGCAGGCTTGCTCAATCAAAGACAGATGACGAGCTGATGGCAGCTCTTGAAACTATAAAGAGCGCGTTTGTAGAGATGGCGAAATAAAAGCGAAAGGAGAGCAGATTAATGCATAAGGTCGGAGATATAGCATTAGGTCTAAAACTTGATAAGAGAGGGTTTGAACGTGATCTATCGTCAATAACAGGTCTTGCAAAAAAGGCGGGGACTTTGATTGCGAGTGCATTCGCAGTCAAAAAGCTGATTGATTTTAGTAAAAAGTCAATACAGCTCGGCTCGGATTTAGCAGAAGTTCAAAACGTAGTTGATGTAGCATTTCCTGCAATGTCAAAACAAATCGATGAATTCTCGCAGAAGGCAGCCACATCTTATGGTTTGTCAGAAACAATGGCTAAAAGGTACATCGGTACATTTGGAGCAATGAGTAAGGCTTTTGGTTTTAGTCAACAAGAAGCATACGAAATGTCGTCCACGTTGACAGGACTTGCAGGCGACGTGGCGTCGTTTTACAACATAAGTCAGGACGAGGCATATACAAAACTTAAATCCGTGTTTACAGGCGAAACAGAAACACTAAAGGAGCTTGGTGTAGTAATGACTCAAAGCGCGCTAGATCAATACGCGATGGCAAATGGGTTCGGGAAGACTACCGCGTCTATGACAGAGCAAGAGAAGGTGGCACTGCGATATAAATTTGTATTAGATCAATTAGCACTCGCATCAGGAGACTTTACTCGCACATCAGATGGATGGGCGAACCAGGTGAGAATATTAAAACTGCAAATGGAATCCTTCATGGCAAGTGTAGGCCAAGGACTTATAAATATCTTCTCTCCAATATTGCGTTGGATCAATGTTTTACTGGGCAAACTAATGACGCTCGGAAACGCATTTAAGGCATTTACAGAACTTATTACAAAGAAAAAATCAACAAAGGGCGCAGGTATAGGGCAAGTAGCAAAAGACGCGGACAGCGCAAGCAGTGGGCTTGAGAGCGCGGCAGACGGGGCAGACAGCCTCGGAAAGGCGGCAGACGGAGCAGGTTCCGCGATAAAGTCCGCGGCGAAAGAAATGAAAGCCCTTATGGGGTTTGATAAAATAAACAAGCTCGATGACCTTGCGGATAGCTCAGGAGGCGGTGGAACAGGTGGATCAGGTGGATCTGGCGGTTCAGGTGGAGGCAAAGGAACGTCGAATCCACAAGGGGCAGATGTCGACATGGGTAAACTTGCCGAAGGCGATGGATTATCCGAATATGGCAAAGGGCTGCAGAGGATTATCGACTATGTTAAGCGTCTAAAGGACTTGTTTGCAGACGGATTTGAAGTGGGATTAAATGGAAATAGTCTCGCAAAAACATATGCAAATATAGAGAGCATTAAGAAATCAATAATTGACATATTTACAAGTGACGAGGTCACAGTTGCTGCGGATATCTTTGCAAAGCATGCGGCATTTAGTCTAGGAAAGATAGTTGGATCAGCGGCATCAATAGGCATATCAATAGCAGAAAATATAACTGGTGCAGTAGCGCGTTATTTCGAAGGCAGCTCAGAATTCATCAAGGAAAGCATAGCAGGATGGTTCAGGGGAGCTACAAAGCTTGTTGATGTTGCAGGTGATGCAGCAGAACTAATCGCCACAGTAGTCGAATCCATAAAGTCAGAAGGTGCGGTCAAGTTAACATCTGCAATAATAGAAATTTTAGCAAATAGCTGGCTTGCGGTAAAAGAACTGTCCATGAAAATTGGTGCAGATATACTATCTGCAATCGTTGAACCATTTGCGAAAAATAAGAATCGCATCAAAAAAGTATTTGAGGATATATTTGGAGCGCTTGGTACTGCGGCAGAAAGCATAGCAAAATCAGTGACAGCACTTTGGGAAACAATCCGTAAAGTTTACGACGAAAAGATCGGACCGTTGTGGGAATCAGTCGAAAGTGGTCTCACAAAGATAGTGAGCAAGCTATTAGACGTGTGGGATAAGTACATTGGCCCGGTTGTATCAAAGATTGGGAACGGTTTTGCAGAGATGTGGACAAACTATGTTTCCCCTGCGTTGCAGAGCTTAGCACGTTTGCTTGGTGATGTGGCAGATCTAGTAAAAGTAATCTGGGAAGAAATACTTCAACCGATTTTATCATGGCTGATAGAAGTGCTAGGGCCAGTTGTTGCCGCACTGATTGACACTGTTTGGAACAACCTAAAAGGTTTCTTTTCTGCTGCCGCGCAAATATTCAAAGGATTACTTGACATACTAAGAGGTGTCATAGAATTTTTGACAGGAATCTTTACAGGTGATTGGCAAAAGTGCTTTGATGGAATAAAACTTATTGTTAGTGGTTTCAAGGATGTCATATTGGGAATATTTCTTGCAATTTGGACAAGAATAAAGGAAATATTTATGCCGGTTATAGTTTTCTTCAAAAGCATTTTTTATGCGGCAAGAGATCATATAAACGCAGCGTTTGAAACAATTGGTACATGGTTTAGTGATAAGTGGACTGCAATCAAAACCGTGTTTGCGATGGTTCCGGAATGGTTTAGAAGTAAATTTTCAGGAGCATATGAGGCGGTAAAAGGTGTCTTTAGTGGAATTGCAGGTTTCTTTGGGGGCATTTGGAGCACAATCAAATCCGTATTCACACATGTTGGAACTATGGTTGGTAACGCAATTGGTGGTGCAGTAAGAGCGGTTATAAATGGAGTTCTTGCGACAGTGGAAAACACAATTAATAGAGGCATAGGGCTTTTGAATGGGGCAGTAAGACTTATAAACAAGTTACCGGGCGTCCGCATAGGTGGATTTAGTTATTTGAGCTTGCCAAGACTTGCTCAAGGTGGATATGTCAAAGCAAATACACCACAGCTTGCGATGATCGGCGACAATATGCACTATGGCGAGATTGTGGCACCTGAAAACAAGTTGCTCGAAATGGCAAAGCAGGCGGCAGCACTTTCGCAGGGAGGAGACAACCGCGAAGTGGTACAACTGCTTCAGCAACTTCTCAAGGCAGTAATGTCGCTAAACTTAACCCTCGACGGACGAAAGGTGACAAAGGAAATAGTGGAAATGATTAACAGCATCACGGTCAACACTGGCGAATGTCCGCTTATAGTTTAGGAGGGCAGAATGAACGAGATTACAATAAATGGAATAAGGCTCGCATCCCCTGTTGAAATCACTGCGGCAGATGAAATCATATGGTCATCAAGCACGGGTCGTAGTGCAAGTGGAATCATGGCAGGTGATATCATCGCTGCAAAACGAAACATATCAATTAACTGGGGAATACTGACTCAGGCGGAATTAAATCAAATAAAAAACGCGTTATCCGGAACTTTTTATCCATGCGTGATTTTAGGAGAGACACTGACTGTGTATCGTGGCACATTGCAATACAACTTGCTTGGTACACTAAGTGATGGCGTGACTTATTACAAAAGTGCATCCGTGTCTTTGATTCAGCAGTAAGGAGCAATTATGATTAGCACAAGCGCAGCTTATAAAACAGCGATAGACAGCACAAGCAGGATGTTTGATTGCAAACTAGTCCTTAATGGACAAACTTACACCAAGAAAGATATCGTTAGCTTTACACTTGAAGAGGGGTTAGGTGGAGACAAACAACTCCCTCTTGGTGGAGGCTACATCGCCAGTCTCACTTTAAAAATAAAAAGAATAGTCGAGGGCTTGCAGGAGATGCTGCCGAGCACCTTGGAGATAGCAGTAAAAAAAGACGATGGGAGTTACGAGCCGGTTAAACTAGGCTCGTTTTTTGCCGTTGGCATAAAGCTTGACAGGAATTCGATTTATACAGAGATTAAACTCGAAAACGAGTTTTGCAGGCTTAGTGGCAACTATGAATCAACATTGCAAATGCCAACATCGGCACGAGCAATCTTGCAAGAGATTGTACTAGCGACAGGAATTCACACAGTAGATGGATTGACAATCATTGATGATGTCATCAATACCATACCCAAAAAGTGCAGCTACAGAGAAGCGATTGTATATATAGCACAACTCAATGGAGCATTTGCTATTTTTAACCGCGAAGGAAAACTTGATTTTATAAAACTAAGACAAAGCGGCAAACACATCACAAAGGATATGTACAAGCCATCAGGATTGGTAAGAGGAGAGATTATATATCGATTTAGAGGAATTGAAAATAAACTTGAAGAAGAGAAGAAGGTTATCACTGCAGGAAGCATAGATGGAACTGAACTCAAACTTACAAATCCATGGATGACACAATCAATACTAGATCGAGTTTACAATCAATGTCGAGATTTAAACTACTATCCATATACCCTCGAATGGAGAGGCGATCCTGCTCTAGAAGTTGGCGATTGGATAACAGCAGTATGGGGAGAAAATATAGAAATAGATGTTCCAATCGTGTCGCAAACGCTAACATTTGATGGAGGACTAAGTTCTCACTGCAGTGCAGAGGGAAAGACACAATCACAGTCATCATATCAGTACAAAAGTCCACTGCAGAGGAAAATCGAATATATTGAAGAACTAGCCACATCACAAGGATTGATGTTCATGGACACAGAGAAACCTAAGAATCCAAAGGATGGCGATATTTGGTTTAAACCGGCTGGAGGGTATGTCGAGCTGTGGGAACATCAAGGCGGGCAGTGGGTCAAAAAGGCAGATACTGCAGATGTAAAGCAAATCGTAAACAAAATCAGCACAGACGAGGTGCTGACCAAAAAGATATCGACAGCAATAGCAAATGTAATTGAACTAAACGCAAAGCGCATCACTGCAGGTGACATAGACCTGCAGAGAATAAGGATTGTCGATGGTGGCAAAGAAGTCCTCGCTGTAAGAGATGGCAAGCTAGTCATCAACTTTGGTAAGGCACTCACAGATAGTATAGATCAAGAATTAAAAAAGGCAGTCAAGACAGGCGCGAGAAATCTATACATAGAGAAGACAACAACGAGAGGGGTTCTAAACGAAGATGGTTCGTTAAGTCCTTCTGAAGAGGCAAACACAATGGTGAGTGACTTCATCGAGGTAAAAGGTACTACTGCGATACAGCAGTGGATTCCAAAGCCTGGACAAGTGCAACAGTTTAACCACTGGTTAAAGATAGCAGTATACGATAAGAACAAGGAAATTTTAAGGTTTGAGAACTTACAAGATGGAACAGACAATGTGGCGGTGCAAACATCAAACCTATTTGAGGCAAAAGAAAACGATGCATATATAAAGACATATAGCACATACATAGAGGGGACAAAGACTAAAGTTGAGCGAGGCACTCTATATACCGATTGGACACCTGCTCCTGAAGATGTGGAAGGTCAAATAATAAACAATAGAGAGACGATTATAAAGCAGATGAATAGTCAGCTATTGCAATTACAGACCACTGCAGAGGGTCTTATAGCAGAGGCTATAAAGAGCAGGGTCTCGAACACCGATTTTGGAAACTTTAGAGAGGAAGTACAAAGCAAACTACAAATACAAGCAGACAATCTCACTCTCACATATAACGAGATACAAAGTGGCCTTGAGGCAATTGGCGGCTATATGTCAAATCAACAACTATGGCTCAGGACAAGTGTTAAGGGTCTAGAAATAGGAAAGGTGGATTCGGAAGTAACAACATTATATACAAACGATGCACTGAAGTTCATGTACAAAGGGCAGGTAGTAGCTCAATTCACAAATGACTTCCTCGAAGTGCGTAATGTAGCTGTATCGGGACAAATGCGATATGGATCGCAATGGGCGACTAGGCTAGGATCCGAAATAAAAAATAAGCAAGGGAAAGTAATCGGCAACACGCTGAACGATGTATGGATAGGAGGTTGAGATGGCAAGCTATTATTTATCAATTGCATTACAGCAGGAATCACAAAACATAGCAGGCAATTACTCAAGAGTGACTGCATCGGTTATAATCACCGCAGAGGGGGCTTGGGCTAAATCAATTAGTAAATGTAACGGCACATTAGTAATTAATGGAGTGTCCTATCCTTTTGACTCTGCTTACTATATCAATAATTCGAGTCAGCGCTTATATGCAACAACGGTCACAGTGCCACACAATAGTGATGGCACAAAGACTGTGAGTGCATATGCAAGTTTCGATGCCAAGCCATCGCTTGTTGGATGGCTTACAGCTAGTAACGGACTCACATTGTCGACAATTCCACGTGGCAGCAAGATAAACAGTATTTCAGGAAGCGAATTTGGTGATACATATACAATAAAATGGACCCCAGCGTCGGACACATTCACTCACAGAGTATATTGGCATATACTATCGGAAAAAGAACATCCATGGGTGTTAGTTAATACAGGACTTATTGACAAGTGTTCATTTGAAGTGCCATTAGAACTATGTTCAAAAATTCCGGACGATAGGGAAACTACTCTAACGATAAGCTTAGAGACGTATTCAGGAAAGACAAAGATATGGGATGAAATACGACCATATACGATAAAGGTGCCAAGCAGCGTGGCACCTGCAATCGAATCAAAGACAATAACAGAGGGGAATTCGTCATTACCTGCAGAATTTGAAGGTTTGTGGGTGAAAGGCATATCAAGACCCAAAATGGAAATCAAGGCAAAGGGAATTTATGGATCTACAATTAAGTCTATAAAAACTACATTTGAAGAGGCAAGCTATGATGGGGCAGAAGTAACATTCAATTCAATCAAAGCAGATGGGGAGTTAAAATCAAAAACGATAGTCACTGATAGCAGAGGAAGGACGATTGAATACATACACACATACCAAGTTGTTCCTTACCACGAGCCACAAATTAAAAATTTGACATTTACGTTTTGTGATGCAAGTGGACAATCTGATCCATCAGGCACATTCATTAAAATAAGCACGAGTGGAAAGATTGCAGATGTAAACAATACAAATTTACGAGTGCTTAATTTAAAATGGCGGAAACAGACAGCACAAAGCTTTGCAAATAAAAGTGTGCAACTGAATTCGTATGAGTTTGATACAAGCACGATCATAGGTGGTTTTGACCCGACTTTAACATACGAGTTAGTTGCTGAGCTGTTTGACGCACACGCAAAAAGCGAAACATCAATATTTACGGGTAAAATTGTAATGTCACTATATCCAGGTGGCGGTGGAGTAACATTTTTTGATGAGGCAACTGAAGAGGGCCTCAACTGCAGAGGCATGCGTTACGACCTTGATGAAGACGAAATAGATCTGCTAAAAATATTTACAAACACACAGCATGGGCTTGTAAGATTGGGAGACGTTTTATTCAAGCTAGGGCTTTGCGTCCCACTGCAAAAATATAAAGATGGGCAATTTGATGTGGTCAAGTATTCTGATGGATCGTGTGAGGCATCGTGTCAAATAAAACAAATAACACCAATAAACATGGTGCAGTGGAACTCGTGTTGGTGGCGATGGATTGGGAATTTATCCATGCCCGATAATTTATTTAAATCGATAAGCAATGTACAAGTGAGCGGACACTGTAACGGAGGTGTGTACACATGTGGGTCAGGAACTAATACAAAAGTGTTGCAAGTTGTATTGTTGATGCCGACACCCGCATGGGCTGCGAACCAGGTGCCTGCAGAATTGCCATTCATAAGAATCTCAGGGAGGTATAAATAAAATGAAAGCGTTGAATATCAATAAAAAAGAAAAGGGTGGTTACAATTTTACAGCTACACGCGAGGATGGTAAAACGGTCTTTGGAGTTTTCGAGGAGAAAGACCTGGCAGGAATAATAAGGATTGTAGACACAACAAAAGATCTTGACGAACAGAGATTGGAATCGCTTAACCTACTTATCAATGCAAATTTAAAGCTCGAAAAGAATAAGAAGGCTGTGGTTTCATTGGTGGAAAGATGGCAGGTGTGCTCTTATTATCCATTAGGACACTATGTTAATTATAACGACAAGCTTTATCTTTCACGCAAGGCGCATAACTCGACATATGAAAATATTCCAGTTAACGATCCGGAGTCTTGGTCCGAAGTAGTGCTTGAGAATGCAAGCGACTATGACAAATGGTATAAGAGTGCAGAGTTTTGGGCGGCAGACAAAACTTATAAAAAGGGCGACATGGTCATCTACTACAACAAGCTATACAAATCACTCAAAGACAAGAATGTCTCAAATCCAGAAAAGAGTGATTGGGAGCTCATCGAAAAGGACAAGTAAAGGAGACATATATGGAAAGAGAAATTTTGATTGCAGTATTTGCGAGTACAGGTTTTTGGGGATTGATAACAGTGATCGTGCAGAGGGTACTAGAGCGCAAGAGCGACAATGCTATGATGATGCGTGGATTGGGTCACGACAGAATCTGTAGCTTGGGAGAGTTTTATATAAAGCGTGGATATATCACTCGTGACGAATACGAGAACTTAGTGGATTATCTGTACATCCCATATAAGGGACTAAAAGGCAATGGGACGGCGGAGAAGATTATAAACGAGGTTAAGCAGCTCCCCCTCACAGATAGCAAAATCAAATAATTGTCAACCGGGTGGCGAGAGCCACCTTTTTAATTTATTTCAAGGAGGTAATTGAGATGAAAACAAGAAATTGGAAAGATTGGGCAGTTAAGGCAGGAACACGAGCAGTCAAGACAGTCGCACAGACTGCAATCGCAACAATCGGAACAACAGCACTGCTGACAGATGTCAATTGGACAGTAGTTGTAAGTGCATCCGCACTAGCAGGACTACTATCACTGCTAACAAGCGTTGCAGGATTGCCTGAACTAGACGAAAGCAAAGGAGAATAAATCACATGAAAAAATTCGGAATAGACATTAGCACATGGCAGAGTGGATTCCCATACTACAGAGCACAGCAGGAGGGAGTCGAGTTTGCAATTTTGAGAGCGGGATATTCAACAGCAAAAGATGCAGCATTCGACACGCACTATGCATCACTCAAGGCGATTGGAGTTCCCGTGGGAGCATATTGGTACATGTACGCAACAACACCTGCAGAGGCCCTTGCAGAAGCAAGAGCATGCCTAAGTGTTATATCAGGGACCCAGCTTGAATATCCTGTATATCTCGACCTTGAGGATCCATCACTAAAAGGACTCGGCAGAGACACGCTTGATTCACTCGTAAGGACATTTTGTGACGAAATCGAGAGGAATGGATACTATGTAGGCGTGTACACGAACATAGATTGGTACAACAATTATATCAGTGGTTCAGAGCTAAATCAAAAGTACGATTGGTGGATAGCATCGTGGGGGACGCAGGAACCAACAGGTCTTGATTATGGCATGTGGCAGTTTGGTGGATCAACAAACTTCTTGAGGAGTCCACAGGTGGCAGGAGTCACAACAGATCAGAATTACTGCTATAAGGACTATCCAAACATCATGATAGACCTTGGACTAAATGGATTTAGTCAGGGTGCGCCTGCAGTACCACCTGCAACAGAACCAACAGTAACACCACCATCAACATCAAGCGATTTATTTACAGTTGGAGACAAGGTGCAAGTTGTCCAGGCAGTGCAGTATAATGGCGAGCCATTTGTCGCTTATTTTTCCACATACGATGTCATCGAAGTAAATGGCGATCGCATCGTAATTGGCAAAGGTGCAGCAGTGACTGCGGCCGTGAGAGCATCGTCAATCATAAAAGTTGGAGCAGTAAGCACAGGTTCGATCGCAGTGGGCGACAAGGTAAAAGTATTAAATGCGATACAGTACAATGGCCAGCCTTTCACTGCGTACTATGACACATACGATGTCATCGAGGTGAGCGGCAATCGTGTCGTGATTGGCAAAGGATCCATTGTTACCGCTGCGGTAAACAAAGCAAATCTTGTTGCGATATAATGGCAAGTAAAGAGGGCTTCCGCCCTCTTTTTTTATTACAAAAAAATAAAAAAGTTTATAAAAAAGGCTTGACAAATGCACTCAATGAGTGCATAATATAAACATAAGATAAAGCAAAGCAAAATAGTAAAGAGAGGTAAAAATTATGTATAATGCAACAATATTACCAAAGGGCGTTGATGTAACCGACCTTACAGAAGCAAATTTAATGTGGTGTTGGGACAATAATGATGACGGCACAGATGACCTGGAATTCAATATCGACGGTAAAAGAGTGTGGCTCAGACGCGCAAAATATATGGAAGATGTAGAAATTACCGAGGATTACTGGACAGACGAAACTATAGCATATGCAATAGAATGCGGTGCGAAAATTGAAGTTGAAGAGGATGAATAATAAAAAAATAATATAGGTAAATCAGAAAAACCGCCCTCATCCGAAAGGATCAAGAGGGCGGTTAAAACAAAACAAAGCCTATTTTTTGAGGCTTTGTAAATTATAAATCAAAAACAAAGCAAAATCAAGGGGGCAGAATGGATATAAAAGAACTTAGAAAGCGAACCGGATTGAGCCAAGCACGGTTTTCAGAAAAATATGGAATGTCGCGTAGGACTTTGCAAAATTGGGAAGAGGGAATTCGCAAACCGGCAAAATATATATTAGATCTGTTAGCATTTAAAGTAGATTCAGATTGCAAAAAAGATAAAAAAAGTTTATAAAAACGCTTGACAAATGCACTCAATGAGTGCATAATATAAACATAAAACAAAACAAAACAAAGAAAGAAAGAGGTAAAAAAATGTACATCACAAAACAAAGAGAAGCCGAAATCAAAAGAGGAGCATTTGGATGCAAGGTTACTGAAATCAAGGAAGAAATATTTAACGCAAACGCAATAATCGCAAGTAAGGAAGAAACAAGAAGAAAAAAAGCAGCGAAAGCAAGAGAACTAAATAGCGTGGTTATTGAAAAAATAAATAATTACATTCTCGAAGCTATTAATGAAAAAATTGAAACGGGTAACAACAAAGAGCGTTTTGAATATTTAAGAAAACAGTTTTTACAAGGCCCAATCTGCGAGAGATATATTGATCCATGCAACGTGTTTGAAACAGAAAACGAAAGAGAGATGTTCATCGAATTTGTAAAAGGCTTAAAATAAAAAGCTTGACATACAGATGTAGTACATTATAATCTAATTGAACTTAGCCAAATTGGAATTTAAAGTGTGTCTTGTATAATTGTACAATAAAAGAGGCTGTAAAGCCTCTTTTTACTTTTCGAATGTATCTGTTATTCCAAGGATAAACCCTTGAATCAACTTTGTACGGTCATAAAATTTTAAATCAAGCAACTGGTTCAAAAAGCCGACATCTGCCTTGCCTGATAATCCGATCTCGCATATCCCGCTTATAAAGTCGTCATTTTCAAAGCTGCCATTCTTAATCAAAAATTTTCTAAGCTTTTCAAAGTGATATTTATCAAGCTTATTAGCAAAATCTTTGCCGGATGCAATCGCTGCATCAATGTCCATTTTTATTTCTGACATGGTTTCTCCTTTTTTATTTTAATAAAACACTATTTAGATATAAATTATCACTCAGCACATGATATTGTCAAGGACATAAAT
>FLSG01585627.1_pt1 | contig 35038 bp, 29 predicted proteins | sample 1550511 | NCBI WGS metagenome assembly FLSG01 (sample SAMEA4031768, study PRJEB14383) | metagenome | biome: human; feature: oral; material: saliva | place: Philippines | collected 2014
CTATAAAATTTCATAACTTAATATATAAATTGTGAAAATAATAACTAAAAAAATGCGTTGCGCGGAACCTAATATATGTGTATAATATGAAAAAATATCATTTTCTATAATGGTTAAACAAGGGGGATAAGTTATGATAGAAGGTTTTTTAACTTGGCTTTATGACATTGTTTGGAGCAAGCCTTTAGTTTACGGTTTACTTATCACGGGGATTTTATTTTCACTATTTATGAAATTTTTCCAAGTAAGACATTTTAAAGAAATGATAAGGTTGATGTTTCAAGGGGAAAAATCACCAACAGGTATTTCAAGTTTTCAAGCAATTGCATTATCTTTAGCCGGTCGTGTAGGTACTGGTAATATCGTAGGTGTATCTACAGCGATATTTATTGGAGGACCTGGCGCAGTATTTTGGATGTGGGCTACGTCTTTTCTAGGCGCGAGTAGTGCGTTTATTGAATCTACACTTGGCCAAATATATAAACGTGATGAAAAGGGTCAGTACCGAGGCGGGCCAGCTTTTTATATTGAATATGGCATTAAGGGGAAAACAGGGAAAATATATGGTTTGATTTTTGCGATTGTCACTGTTATTTCAGTAGGATTATTGTTGCCCGGTGTTCAATCAAACGCAATATCTAGTTCAATGAAAAATGCATTCCAGTTAAATCCTTGGGTGATTGCTATTTTCTTAGCAATCATTATTGGACTAATTATATTTGGCGGTATCAAGTGGATTGCTAATGCTGCAACTGCAGTGGTACCATTTATGGCAATAATATATATATTAATGGCAGTTATTATTATTATCATTAATATTGAAGCAGTGCCTGCACTCTTTGCATTAATATTTAAATCTGCATTTGGGATGGAAGCGGCGTTTGGTGGCATTGTAGGCGCTATGATTGAAATTGGTGTAAAAAGAGGACTCTATTCCAATGAAGCGGGCCAAGGGACTGGACCACACGCAGCAGCAGCAGCTGAAGTTTCACACCCAGCTAAGCAAGGTTTAGTTCAAGCTTTCTCAGTCTATATAGACACATTATTTGTTTGTACAGCTACTGCACTGATCATTTTACTTTCAGGTACTTACAATGTAACTGACGGTGGCAATACACCCAGTGATAAGGCAAGCTTAATTAAGGATAATGGTATTTTTGTGGAAATGTCTAATGGTGATAAAGATTATTCCGGTACAGCAATGTATGCACAGGCAGGTATAGATAAAGCGTTACAAGGAGGCAGTTACCACTTTGACCCTGCATTCTCTGGATTAGGCTCTTATTTTATAGCTATAGCATTGTTTTTCTTTGCTTTTACTACTATTTTGGCATATTACTATATCGCAGAGACGAATATTGCGTATTTAACAAGAAATGCAAATTTTAGAACTTCTTTTATGTTTATTAATATAACAAGAATTGTCTTGATTTTAGCTACAGTATACGGTGCTGTCAAAACAGCAGATATCGCGTGGTTAATGGGAGATTTAGGCGTAGGAATGATGGCGTGGCTTAATATTATTGCGATTTGGTTATTACACAAGCCTGCCATTAATGCATTAAAAGATTATGAAATGCAGAAAAAACAATTAGGTTCTGGTAAAAAAGCAATATATAAACCAGATCCTGAGGAAGTACCTAACGCTGTATTTTGGTTAAAAAATTACCCGGAACGTTTAAGAAAAGAAAACATAAATGATTAAAACTAAATATGGAAATTAGATGGATTTTAATCGATTTATTTTAAAATAATGCGTCTCTTGGTACAATGTCATTAAGACTACGAGGGGGCGCATTTTTTTATGGATCATTTTCAACCAGGAAGAATAAATAAGATAGATTTTCCTAGTAAAATATTAGATAGAGATGTAACATTGTCTATTTATTTACCTAAAGATTTTACAGAACTGTTTAAATATAAAGTTATCTTTTGTTTTGATGGTTTAGATTTTTTCAGTTTTGGGAAAATTCACAGAACATACGAGAAATTATGGGAAGCAAATGAAATAGAAAGAGCTATCTTTGTAGGATTTCACTATGAAGATGTTGAAAAACGGAGAGCTGAATTTCACCCACGAGGAATTCGCACGCCTTTGACGGTGAAAGCTATGGCTAACGAAATTTTACCGTATATTGATGCTCAGTTTCCAACTTATAAGGTAGGTAATGGTAGGGTAGTGCTAGGTGATAGTCTAGCTGGAAGTGCAGCGTTAATGACAGCATTATCATATCCAAGAATATTTAGTCAAGTCGGCCTTTTAAGTCCTCAACATGATGATGTAATACAAACATTGATTGAGCGTTGTCAATTTCAGGAACAATTGACAATTTGGCATACAGTTGGGTTAGAAGAAGACGATTTTGCTCTGCCAACTACAGGTAAAAGCGCAGATTTTTTAACGCCTAACCGCCAGCTTAGGACAATCATTGAAAATAGTAGCATTACCTACCATTATACAGAGTTCGAAGGCGGACATAGATGGAAATCGTGGAAAAATTTACTAGATGATTTATTAAAATATTTTTTATCAGATAATATTTCTTTTTGATTATCTGAAGGAAATTTAGTTAAAAGTAACGAATTTTTATGAAATTTGATATAATGTAGTTATGTTAAACAAAGGAGGAATTTAAATGATTTTAGGATTAGCATTAATTCCGTCAAAAGCATTTCAAGATGAAGTGAACGCATATCGTAAACGTTATGATGCGCATTATGCAACAATCATGCCACATATTACGATTAAAGAACATTTCAAAATAAACGAAAGTGATCTTGAAGCTGTCAAAGAGACAATCAAATCAAGAATCGAGGGGATACCACCTGTTGAAGTACACGCGACAAAGGCATCTAACTTTGCGCCAATTACAAACGTAATTTATTTTAAAGTAGCAAAAACTGAAACTTTAGAAAAATTATTTAACCAATTTAACAGTGGTGATTTTTATGGTCGTCCGGAACATCCATTTGTGCCACATTTTACAATTGCACAAGGCTTGACGAGTCAAGAGTTCGAAGACATCTTTGGTCAATTGAACTTAGCGGGTATTGACTATAAAGAAGCAATTGAGCAACTTTCTTTAGTTTATTATGACGAAAGTGCTGAAAAATGGAAAGTATTAGAGAATTTCAATTTTGCATAATATTTTAGATGAACTTATATTTCGATGACCGAAAATATAATATTGAAACTAAAAAGGAGTCACTATCAACTTTTAGAGGATGTCTAAAAGGATAGCGACCCCTTTTTACTTGTGAATGGTTTGTTTAAATTAGCTATACTGATGTTTGTTTTTATTTTTAACAAAATATATGCCGTAAAATATTGCTAAAAATAAAAATACTAGTGCTGAAAAATAGAAAGTGTTATTAACTGATTTAGAGAATTCTGTGATTAATCCTCCAACAAGTGGACCAATCATTGATCCAAACCCTTGTACACTGTTAAACACCCCCCAAGTCTCTTCTTGTTCATCCATATGAATATGACTCGCCATAAATGTATTCCATGCAGGTAATAAGATGCCGTACATTAGCCCTATAAATAACGCAAGACCCCAAACGATTTTAATGTCTGTGATAATAGATAATGTAAATATCATTAAAGTGTATAAGACAAATCCGCTAAATATAATGCCATACATAAAAGATGTCCCGTTTTTATCGATAATTTTAGATAAAAATAGCATAGAGACTGTACAACCGATGCCGCCAATAATGATTGCCATTGTATATTCAACGGTTGAAACCCCGACGACTTTTGTTGCATATGTAGGTAGTATGGGCACTAGGGCTGTGATAGATGCACCTTGTAATAAAATACCTGGGAACAAGATGAGATGACGTTTAGTCACATTTACAATTTGGCCTAGTTGTTGTTTAACAGGTCTTGTATTGTAATTTGTAAGCCGTATTTTAACAAAGTAATATAAAATCCATGCTATGAGTACGAAGAGTGACATCATAAAAGCGAATTGTGTTGGATGTATTTTAAATATCAAGTTCATGCCGACCATACCGACTAATAAACCTAAAAGCCACGAGAAATAAACATAGCCCATTTGCTTACCGCGATTTTTTTCATCTACACTTGCTAGCATAATTACCCAAATTGGACTAACGGCAATACCTAATAAGATAGCACTCGTGATTAATACAATGGGTGATGTTGGGAACCAAATCACTAAAAATAAGCTACCAAAAGCTAATAAGAAACCCAGTGTTAACACAAGCTTGGTGCCTAAGCGTTTAAGTAAAAATCCAATGACAAAATTTGTGGACGCATCAGCAATAAAGTGAATAGAAATAGCGATAGATGTAACACCTACCGCAATAGAAGTTGCTGTCGGAAGTAACGCTAAATAACTAAGCACGTACATACCTCTAGCAAACTCCATTAAAAATAAAATGATCAACATAATTATAAAGTTTTTATTTGAGTTATAGTTAATATCATTTAACGAAGAGCTTTGCATATAAAGGAACCTTTCCATATACTTCTTCATATCGAGTAGAATGATCTAGAAGTTCTAATAAGTCTTTGCATAATTTATATGTTGAATAGGGGATGCGTGATTCACTCATTGCTTTAGTCATCTCTTTTAATGAAGTTGAATTATTAGTTAACGATGCGACCTGTTGAATCGCTTCCTTTGGTGTATAAGCGATTTTACCGTAACCTTTTTCTTCAAAGTAAATAGCATTTTCTAATTCCTGTCCTGGTGCAGGATCTAAGAAAATCATTGGTATTTGGCGTGTTAGTGCCTCTGAGATAGTAATGCCTCCAGGTTTTGTAATCATTAATTGACTGGACGCCATCCATTCATTCATTTGTTTTGTGTAACCTAAAATAAGTACGTTATCATAATCTTTAAATTGGTTAGCCAATGTGCGTTTTAACTCTTTATTTTTACCACAAATCATAACCACTTGTGAATGTGGACTTTTAGTTAAAATATCATAAATCATCTGTCCAAATCCTTTAGATACACCAAATGCACCTGCTGACATAAGGATAGTAGGTTTTTCTGGATTTAAATTATTTTGACGTAACCACGAAGTTGTATCTATATCTTTTTCAAATTTGTCAGAAATAGGGATACCTGTGACTTTTAATTGATTTCTAGGAATTCCTATTGCAGCGAACTCGTCTTTTAATTCCTCGGTAGCCAAATAATATTTTTGGGAATGAGGTGTAACCCAGTTCTTTTGCAATCTATAATCTGTCATAACTGTAGCTATTGGAATATTCATATCAAATTGTTCAGTTAATACAGACATAACTGGTGTTGGAAAAGTAAGCAAAATTAAATCCGGCTTTTCTTTTAGTAATAAATTAATTAATTTATTTAAGCCATAATATTTATAGAAGCATTTGTCAATTTGATCTGGTTTGCTATAGTAAAAAGATTTATACATATTTCTAAAATACTTAAAGCTATTGATATACCACTTTTTACATATAGAAGTCAGAATAGGGTGAGCTTCTAAAAACAAATCATGTTCTATAACTGTTAAATTGTCTAGATTCATTTCATTGAATTGGTTTACTATGCTTTGAGTAACCTGTAAATGCCCATTACCAAAAGAACCAGTAATAATCAATATTTTTTTGTTACGAGTAACCATTTTGAGTCACCTTCCAATAGTATAAATTTAGCTCATGCTAAGTTTAACGCATTTTATTGTCTTGCGAAAGAAAAAACACAATGAATAGCGATTATATCATTTTACAAATGTATGGAAAATGATTCATACTAATTTAAAAAATTATATTTTGGTAAATTTAGGTTGTCCTATATATACACAATACCACGCTTTATTTCAAAATAAGCTGAATTTAAGAAATTAAATAAATATACATGAAAAAGAAACATGAAAGAAATAATAGTCAAATAATCATTAATTGGCAATATTAGTTTCTATAAAATCGAATGAAAAAGTGTATAATAGAAGTATTGGAAATAAAGGAGCGATTAATGTTGAATGCAAATGAGTTGTTTAAAAAAATAAGGGTCAAACAAGTAATTGGAACATTAGATAGAAACATTACTGATATAACAACGGACTCGCGTACTGCTGGACAAGGAAGTATCTTTGTTGCTTCTAAAGGTTATACAGTTGATAGTCATAAATTTTGTCAAGATGTCGTAAATCAAGGCTGTGAACTCATTGTAGTAAGCCATGAGCAATTATTGGCAGGAGAAGTAACTCAAATCGTTGTACCCGATACATTGCGCGTTGCAAGTTTACTTGCAAATGTATTGTTTAACTACCCAAGTAAACAACTTACTACATATGGTGTTACCGGAACAAATGGCAAAACTTCTATAGCAACAATGATACATCACATTTATAGAAAACTTAATAAAGGTAGTGCTTATTTAGGTACAAATGGCTTCCAAGTTAATGAAGAGAAGTCTAAAGGTGCAAATACTACACCAGAAACAGTTTCTTTAACCAAAAAAATACATGAAGCAGTAGAAAAAGATGCAGCAGCGATGACACTAGAAGTATCGAGTCATGGCTTGTCATTGGGACGTTTAAGCGGCGTTGATTTTGATGTAGCTATCTTTTCAAATTTGACACAAGATCATTTGGATTTTCACGGCACAATGGAAGCATATGGGCATGCTAAGTCATTATTATTCAGTCAACTAGGAGAAGATTTATCACGAGAAAAATACGTTGTGTTAAATCAAGATGATACTTTTTCAGAGTACTTGGCTTCAGTAACGCCGTTTGAAGTGTTTACTTATGGAATTGAGAATGAAGCGCAATTTATGGCTGAAAATATCAATGAATCTTTACAAGGGGTGACCTTTGATTTCAACACACCAGAAGGCGCTTTCACTGTGAAATCGCCGTACGTTGGGTTATTTAACGTATCTAATATTATGGCAGCAATGATTGCAGTTTGGAGTAAGGGCCCGTCACTCAAAGAAGTTATTCAAGCAGTTGAGCATTTGGAACCAGTTGAAGGAAGACTTGAAGTATTAGACTCATCCTTACCCATTGATTTAATTATTGATTATGCTCATACCGCAGACGGTATGGATAAGCTGATCGATGCAGTGAAACCATTTGCGAAACAACGGTTGATTTTCTTATGTGGTATGGCTGGAGAACGTGATATGGGAAAAACACCTGAAATGGGGCGAGTTGCATGTAGAGCAGATTATGTTATATTCACGCCGGATAATCCGGCCAATGATGACCCAAAAAAATTAACTAGAGGATTAGCTAAAGGGGCTACACACAACAATTATGTAGAGTTTGAGGATCGTGCTGAAGGTATTCGTCACGCTATTGAGATTGCTAACCCTGGAGATACAGTCGTATTAGCTTCAAAAGGACGCGAACCTTATCAAATTATGCCAGGCCATGTAAAAGTACCACATAGAGATGATTTGATTGGTTTAGAAGCTGCTTATAAAAAATTTGGTGGTGGTTCTGTTGAAGATTAAATATATAGAACATGATGGCGTCAATATACGTAGTTATATTTATGAGAATAAAAGCGATGGGTTATACCTGATCGTTATACCAGACTTAAATTGGTCAATAGAAATTGAATCTTCATTAAATGAAGATGATATCAAGGAGGAACTTGTGATACACTTGTTTACGTTACTTGATGAATCAACAGCAGAACAGATTGCTGATGTTATTGGTCAATGGATATTTGAGAATTAAAGGAGAGAACAAATGAGTATAAAGGAAGAAGTAGAATCTAGAAAAACTTTTGCGATTATATCTCACCCTGATGCTGGTAAAACCACTTTAACAGAAAAATTACTATTATTTGGTGGTGCAATTAGAGAAGCAGGGACAGTAAAAGGTAAAAAAAGTGGGAAATTCGCGACAAGTGACTGGATGAAAGTCGAGCAAGAACGTGGTATCTCAGTTACAAGTTCAGTTATGCAATTTGACTATGATCATTATAAAATCAATATTTTAGATACCCCTGGTCACGAAGATTTTTCTGAAGACACATACAGAACCTTAATGGCTGTTGATAGCGCAGTAATGGTTATCGACTGTGCCAAAGGTATTGAACCACAAACTTTAAAATTGTTTAAAGTTTGTAAAATGAGAGGCATACCTATTTTTACCTTTATCAATAAATTAGATAGAGTAGGTAAAGAACCATTTGAATTATTAGATGAAATTGAATCTACATTAGAAATAGAAACTTACCCAATGAATTGGCCAGTAGGTATGGGACAAAATTTCTTCGGCGTTATTGACCGCGGTACACACACAATTGAGCCATTCAGAGATGAACAAAATGTGCTTCATTTAAACGAAGATTATGAACTAGAAGAAGATCACCACATTAAAGATGATAGTGCGTTTACACAAGCAATCGAAGAATTAATGCTTGTAGAAGAAGCGGGAGAAACTTTTGATAACGAAGCATTAAGCACAGGTGATTTAACACCCGTATTCTTTGGTTCAGCATTAGCCAACTTTGGTGTGCAAAATTTCTTGAATGCTTATGTTGATCATGCACCGATGCCAAGCGCACGACAAACTAAAGAAGACATTGAAGTCAGTCCATATGACCAAGATTTTTCAGGCTTTATATTTAAAATACAAGCGAATATGGATCCAAAGCATAGAGATAGAATTGCGTTTATGCGCGTAGTCAGTGGCGCATTTGAACGTGGTATGGACGTCACGTTACAACGTACGAAAAAGAAACAAAAAATAACACGTTCAACTTCGTTTATGGCTGATGATAAAGCGACAGTCAATCATGCAGTAGCTGGAGATATCATAGGATTGTATGATACAGGTAATTATCAAATTGGTGATACCTTGGTAGGAGGAAATCAAAAATTTAGTTTCCAAGAACTACCACAATTCACACCAGAATTATTTATGAAAGTTTCTGCTAAAAACGTGATGAAACAAAAACATTTCCATAAAGGTATAGAACAATTAGTTCAAGAAGGCGCAATTCAGTATTATAAAACATTGCATACCAACCAAATTCTCATTGGTGCAGTAGGACAACTACAATTCGAAGTGTTTGAGCATCGTCTTAAAAATGAATATAATGTAGATGTCGTAATGGAACCTGTAGGTCCAAAAATTGCAAGATGGGTTGAAAACGAAGCAGATATTAAAGATAACATGAGTTCATCGCGTTCTATTTTAGTCAAAGACGTATATGATAATTATGTATTTTTATTTGAAAATGAATTTGCTACGAGATGGTTTGAAGAGAAATTTCCAGAAATTAAATTATACAGTTTGTTATAAAGTGATTAATTGTGTATAATACTATATTATTAATAGAATACCTATGACTTTGTAGTCAGAGGGGAGTAATTCAACTTTTTTAAAGAGATATATGAAGTAGCGATATCGTTTGAACATATCTGTTTTATATATCTTTTTAACATAGTCATTTTATCGTCATTACGAAACATGCAATGTTTCCGGTAAAATGGGCAGAATGATACTGTCGAGTGAGACCTTTGCTATAAATGTTACAAACACCAAAAATTTACAAACATACTAACGTTTTATTATATTTTAGTATGTTTGTATCATTGACGATGTGGGTAGCATTTACTTAGCTTAGGTCTCTATTTTTATGTTAAAAACTAAAGGAGTTGGCCTATATGGATCCGAGTTTAATATTACCTTATTTATGGGTGCTTGTCGTACTAGTATTTTTAGAAGGTTTATTAGCAGCAGATAATGCTGTTGTAATGGCAGTTATGGTTAAACATTTGCCACCAGAGCAACGTAAAAAAGCCTTATTTTATGGTTTGTTAGGTGCGTTTATTTTTCGTTTCATTTCTTTATTCTTAATAAGTATTATCGCGCATTTTTGGTGGATACAAGCGCTAGGCGCACTTTATCTATTGTACATGTCCATTAAAAATCTCATATCCTTCTTTAAAGAGAAAGAGCATCATGTAGATGATGGTACAGACGATCACCACTTTGATGAATCTGGAGAAGAAATACATGCAAGTCCAAAAGCATTTTGGGGTACTGTGTTAAAAGTAGAATTTGCGGATATCGCGTTTGCAATCGATTCTATGTTAGCAGCACTTGCTATCGCAGTTACTTTACCTACTGTAGGTATACATTTTGGAGGTATGGACTTAGGCCAGTTTGCTGTGATGTTCTTAGGCGGTATGTTAGGTGTAATCATTATGCGTTTCGCAGCAACTTGGTTTGTCAACTTACTTAATAAATATCCTGGCTTAGAAGGTGCAGCATTTGCTATCGTTGGATGGGTAGGTATTAAATTGGTTATTATGGTACTCGCACATCCTGATATTAAAATATTGCCAGAGCATTTCCCACATAGTATTGCATGGCAATCTATCTTCTGGACAGTTATGATTGTACTTGTCATCATTGGTTGGTTGACTTCTGTCAAAAATAATAAAAAAGAAAATAAATAATATATTTAACTTGTAAACAACGCAATAATAGGGTGTCATATCAAATAGGTGTGAATATCTATACTAAGCATATTTTAGTTTAGTTAACCACTGGTAAAGACCTTATTTGATACGAAGCTATTTATTTGGAACTGTGTCTGATCAAGTGGACAATTAAATAATTAAAGTTTTTAGCGAGGCTGATTTCATATCATTTATGAGGTCAGCCATTTTTAATATCATGCATCCATAAAGAAAAATAGAACGGTAGTTTTTCTTATCACATATATGTAGTAAAATTAGAATTTTTTGTTACAAGGGTCTATAATCTGTAGTATGCTATTTTTATATGACAAAATAGAGCAGAAAAATGATATATGATATGTCATAATATAGTTATAATAAAGAAGTATTAGGGGGGATTATTGTGACGCAAAATAAAAAACATGTCATCCCAAAAGGGAAATACGGTCGTAAGCGACGCGAATATTTTCATAATGAGGAACGGGAGCAGCGTGTCCAACAAGAGCGTAAAGCTAGAAAACAGCGTGAAGAAAGAGCTGAAATTCTTGCTAAAAACAATGAAGAACGTGTTAAAGAAAACCTGAGAAAGGCACGCATAGAAAAACTTACACAAGAAGAAATTCAGCAACAACAAGCAACTGCTGCTGCGCGTAATTCAACATATTCACAAGGAGAAACCACTGATCAGCAAATCCCTTTAGATGATACATTTAATGAAGCATCAAAGCAAATTGACAACGAGGATAAACATGCAACAGATAAACAGCCATCAAAACTTACCGTTGATAATCAAGGCAGTGGTTTGAATCAAGATGAACCGAACATACAAGATACACAGCTAAAAAAAGAACAAGAGGAGCACTTTTATTCAGAAAATGCACAACAGTCTAGAGTTGATCATTATTTAAATGATGATGAAAATAAGACTCAACCTCATAACCCAAAATTAGAGGAATCAGAGCAACTGCATCAATCTAAATCAGAAACTGAAACTAAAGGTGAACAACGTACTACAGAAAAGGTAAGGACGTTTTTTATTGAGCATTGGGCTAAAATTTTAATCATTGTTGCAATTATTGTGCTATTAATATTAATACAAGCAATATTTAAAAATGTTGATGATAATGGCAGTTCAAATCACAATGCTTTCAATGATACTCAAGATACAGACAAAACATACACAACAACAATGAAAAGTGCAAATAACGCAATTCATTCCGTAGTAACTGTTGAAAATGACACAAGTAATGATACAACCTCTGCTGAAAAAGAGACACAAGAAGCAGGAAAAGAGAATGAATTAGGTTCAGGTGTCGTCTACAAAAAAGTGGGCGACTCTATTTTTATTATGACGAACGCACATGTTGTTGGAGATAAAAAAGAGCAAAAGATTACATATGGCAAAGATGATTATTCAATTGGGAAGGTGATTGGAGCAGATAAATACTCAGATATCGCTGTGGTTAAAGCCAAAGTTAAATCAGATAGTGACGTTAAACCAATTAAAATGGGAGATTCTAGTAAATTAGTGTTAGGAGAACCTATTATAGTAGTTGGAAATCCATTAGGTGTAGATTTTAAAGGCAGTATATCAAATGGCATTGTTTCAGGACTAAATCGACATATTCCAGTTGATATTGACAAAGACAATCAATATGATGTATTGATGAGTGCTTTTCAAATGGATGCACCAGTCAACCCAGGTAATTCTGGTGGCGCAGTTATTGATAGAGAGAGTAAATTGGTCGGCATAGCGTCTCTGAAAATAGACATGGACAATGTGGAAGGTATAGCCTTTGCGATTCCTATTAATGATGCTGAAAGTATTGCTAAGCAACTAGAAGATAAAGGTGAAGTTAAATATCCTAATACGGGTATCACAATTGCCAATATAGGCGACATTAATGACTCGACAAAACAATCCATTAATCTACCTGATGATGTAAATAAAGGTGTATTTATAGGGGAAGTAAAAAAAGATTCATTAGCTGAAAAATCTGGGTTGCAAAAAAATGATGTCATAGTAGAATTAGATGGTAAAGAATTAGAAGATAACCTTAGATATAGACAAATTATTTTTAGCCATAAAGATGATTTGAAAACATTGCCAGCCAAAATATATAGAGATGGCAAAGAAAAGGATATTAAGATTAAACTGAAATAACGTTGAGGTGATGAAACGTTGTCCATTTTCAATCAATTGTTAAAAAAATCAAGTCCTCAACAAGGGATTGTGATGTATTATATAGTGGCGATTATTGTAGCATTTTTAATGCTTAATTTGCCTTTTGTACATAAATCCAATATAACGGTTGACCCAATTGATTCATTGTTTGTTGCGGTATCTGGCGTGAGTGTAACAGGCTTATCACCTGTTAATATAATCGATACATACACGACATTCGGTCAGATTATTATAATGATTATACTCAATATGGGCGGTATTGGTGTTATGGCTATCGGTACCATGTTGTGGGTTGTATTAGGTAAACATATTGGTATGCGTGAGCGTCAATTAATTATGCTAGATAATAATAAACATACAATGAGTGGAACTGTAAAATTGATTTTAGATATCGTTCGTACAATTCTAATCATAGAACTTGTGGGTGCATCGTTATTAGCATTTTATTTTTACAGAGATACGCCAGATATTCAATATGCAATTATGCAAGGTATGTTTGTATCCGTATCTGCAACAACAAACGGTGGACTTGATATTACTGGGCAATCACTCATACCGTATGCAAATGACTATTTTGTGCAAACAATAGTAATGTTTTTAATTATGTTAGGTTCCATAGGCTTTCCAGTCCTATTAGAAGTGAAAGCGTATATTAAAAATAGAATACCAAATTTTAGATTTTCATTATTTGCCAAGATTACAACGGTAACTTATTTTGCGTTATTTATTTTTGGTGTATTAATCATATTATTATTAGAACATAATCAAGCATTTCAAAATATGAGTTGGCATAAGTCATTATTTTACGCATTATTTCAATCAGCAACAACAAGAAGTGCTGGTTTACAGACATTGGATGTAAGTGGATTTGGTGAAGGTACTAATATAGTGATGGGTATCCTAATGTTTATAGGATCTTCACCAAGCTCGGTTGGCGGTGGTATTCGAACTACGACCTTTGCTATTTTAATATTGTTTTTATTAAACTTTAGTAATCAACCAGAAAAAACATCTATCAAAGCCTTTAATCGCGAAATTCATATTACAGATGTTCAGCGTTCCTTTGCTGTATTTATCATGGCTAGTATACTGACATTCGCGAGCATGATATTTATACTCGTTGTAGAAAATGGTAAAGTATCATTTTTACAAGCGTTTTTTGAGGTTATGTCAGCGTTTGGAACATGCGGACTGTCTTTGGGTATCACAGATGATGTTAATGATATGACCAAAGGTGTGTTAATGCTATTAATGTTAATCGGACGCGTTGGTTTAATTAGTTTTATTATTATGATCGGTGGACGTAGAGAACCTGATAAATTTCATTATCCTAAAGAACGTATACAAATCGGCTAATTATAAAAATTATTTTAAAGAGCAAAGTGGATTGTGTCAGTTTGTATAATGATCAGTGCCAGTACATCTCATCATTGATGTATTGGCGCTTTTATATTGTGGGCTAAATTGAAAATTAAACTGCTATATATAACTTGAAAAAATACTAGCATTATTATTTCAAGCTATTTTAGAAACGTGTTAGACTAGTGTTAATGAGGGGAGAGGCGTATGAAAAAAAGTGAAAAAATTGCAATAGATATCATTACTACTTCCGATATGCATAGTTATTTTCAAAGCGGTGAAAATAATTCAAATATTTATAGAGCAGGTTCCTATGTTAAAGATGTAAGAGAAACGAATGAGCATGTCATTTTATTAGATAGTGGCGGTAGTTTAGCCGGCTCATTAGCAGCATTTTATTACGCTATTGTTGCACCTTATAAGCGTCATCCCATGATTAAATTAATGAACGCCATGCAGTATGACGCAAGTGGTATTAGTCCAAATGAATTTAAATTTGGCTTGTCATTCTTTTCAAGAGCCGTATCATTATCTAGATTCCCATGGCTATCTGCAAATATTGAATATAAACGTACGAAAGAACCATACTTCTCCACGCCATATACAATTAAAGAAATAGAAGGCGTTAAGATCGCAATTGTGGGTTTAACTTCAGATGGATTGATGGAACGTGAACATTTTGAGATGGAAAACGATGTACGTATTGAAAAAACATTACGTTCTTCTAAGCGATGGATTCGATTTATTCACGAAACTGAAATGCCTGACTTTTTAGTTGTTATTTATCATGGCGGACTTAATCAACTTAATAAAACATCTAATGAGCGAGAGCAACATGTGAATGAAGCAGAAAAAATTATGCAAACTTTAGGTGTTATTGATTTATTGATAACTGGACATCAACATCAAACATTTATTGGTAGGGATGATCAAACGCTTTACGTTCAAGCAGGGCAGAATGCCGAACAGCTGATTCATGTAATGATTAATTTTAAGAAACGTACGAATTCATATGAACTAGAAGATGTAAATTCCAAAATTGTGGATTTGAATGATTATCCAGAAGATGCAGCTTTATTAGATTTAACATTTTATGATAGAAAAGCAGTTTGTCACTGGAGTGAAGAGGTAATCAACGAAAAGGCAGTGTCAGCATCGGTCAATGGATTAGGAGATGTGATTACTAAACCGCATCCATTTACGCAGCTATTACATGATAGTATTCGTTTGGCGTATGACTATGATATATCTTGCGTTCATTTACCTACAAGTGGTGAAAAAGGGCTCAATGGCATTATCACAAATGAAGATTTATTCAATGCATATCCACATCCTGATGTACCAGTTGATTTAACAATGAAAGGCCAACAAATTCAAGCTATATTAGAATATTGTTATTCTCACATTGAATTCAGTCACGGTGAACTAAGTTTAACAATTGTAGATGAAACGCTATGTACTTTTTGGCAAGGGGTCGATTATACTATCGATATGAATGCCGAACCATTTAACCGCGTGACGTTAAAAAATATAAAATTAGAGCATATGTACCGTGTTAGCATGACTGATTACTGCTATAGGAATTACAAACAATATCTAGAAAATGCAGTAATCCATGAAACAGATGAAATTACCATGGTAGAATTAATCGCTCGAAATTTAAAAAATAATGATTATCAAATACAGCAAAAGCAAACATTCGATGTGAAACTTTGACATGTGAAATGTTTTGTTAATAGACAACGCGTTATGAAATAAAGGAAAATATCCAAAACTTTTAATAAAAAGTAATACATGAATAAAATAAGAGGAGCCTTAAACATTTCAAAATGTCTAAGGCTCCTCTACATCATTATTAATAGACTTGATTATCCAAGTTGGATTAGCCATGGAATATTAATAGAATAACAACTGCAACAATTTGTGCTATTACAGTCGTAGCAATTCTACGTGTATAATAATAGCTTAATGAAAGTACTAATTGAACTATAAATACGAAGAAAACAATCCACATTTTATCTAAATAGAAAAATAATGAAGCAGAACAGATTGCTGTTATTAATACACTTAACCACATAGGAATATTTAATTTTAGTAATTCTTTTTGTAGTACAGTTCTCATATAAAGTTCATGACATGGTATCACAAATAATAGAGTAACTAACATCTGCCATTTAAAGTATACACCCGTACGAGTTAATTCTTTAATCAGTGAAGCGTATTTAATATCTGGCGAGATTGCTGCTATAATAAGCTGTATAATTATAAGTACGATACCTGTAATTATACCCATACCAAGAGAAGTTAATAACCTTTTAGATTCAATATCTCTTTGGTAAAATATATAGCTAATACCTGCTATAAGCATAATGCCCGTATAAAGGTACCAATATTCTTGCTTTTCGCCCCACATAATATACAAAATAATGTGGAATACGATAAAGCTTATGATAAACCAGATTAACGCGTTTGAAATTCTATTCATATAACTATCCTTCTTGTTCGACGATTGTATATCGTTTGTGATTGATGACAGTTTTTTCAGGCAAGTCTAGATCATTAAAATTTTCCATAATTGTTAGGTCTACAATTACTGAATTATCATTAATTTTTTCTACGCGGCCTTTTAAACCGTCATAAAATTCTACTATATTTCCCACTTCTGCAACAGTCATTTTTAGTCCTCCCTAGAAATGCTAACTAGATAGTATTATACAAAAAATCTTAAGACAAATAAACAAATAACCATTAAATATATTGTTATCCTTCTTTTTTTGAAAAATATTGAGAAAATCAGTTAAATGATTGGCATTTTTTATAAAAGTATTGCATAAATAAGGTAAGGGTATATTGAGGAAAAGGAGTGCAGTAAATGAAATTTATAAGTAATCATAATATTACCGATCCCACTTTAAATTTGGCAATGGAAGAATATATTTTAAAAAATATGCCGAATGATGACAGTTATTTTCTTTTTTATATAAATCGACCTTCAATTATTATTGGTAAAAATCAAAATACAATTGAAGAAGTTAATCAACCGTATATTGATGAACACGGTATAGATGTAGTAAGACGTATCTCTGGCGGGGGCGCAGTGTACCATGATACGGGTAATTTAAATTTTAGTTTTATAACCGATGATGACGGTAATAGTTTTCATAATTTTAAAAAATTCACTGAACCTATTGTAGAAGCTTTAAAATCTCTTGGTTTAGATGCTGAAATGAGTGGTAGAAACGATATTCAAGTTGGTAACGCCAAAATATCAGGCAATGCAATGGTCAAAGTAAAAGATAGAATGTTTAGCCACGGTACATTAATGTTGAATAGCGAGCTTAACGAAGTTCAAAATGCTTTAAGAGTAAACCCAGCTAAAATTAAATCTAAAGGCATTAAATCTGTAAGAAGCCGTGTGGCAAACATTTCAGAGTTTTTAGAAGAACCGTTAGATATTGATACATTTAAAGAAATTATTTTAAAAACGATATTCGGTGAAGCTAAGCAAGTTGAAGAATATAAACTCTCGGATAAAGATTGGGAGAATATTGAGAAGTTAAGCAATGAGAAATATCGAACTTGGGAATGGAATTATGGTCGAAACCCGAAATATAATTTCGAACGAGAAGAAAAATTTGAAAAAGGTTTTGTACAAATTAAATTAGATGTTAAAAAAGGTAGAATCGAACATGCTAAAATTTTTGGTGATTTCTTTGGCGTGGGGGATGTTACTGAATTAGAACACGCTTTAGAAGGCACATTACATGATTTTGACAGTATTGAAGAAGCATTAGCAGATTATGATATTTTCCATTATTTCGGTGACATTGACCGACACGAACTGATTAGATTAATGTCATAAATAAATACAACATCGAAAAAAGGTCTATTCTCTAACTTTAAATAATTAGTGAATAGACCTTAATTTAAATGAACTTCTAATAAATTAGCCAACGAGATATTCCTCCAAATTTTTGTATTCTTCAGTATAACGTTTGAAATCATTCTCGTTTTTATTTTTAAGAGCGTTATCTATCAGATTTTCTAGTTGCTGTTTACGTACATTCCTTAATGATTCGTCAATGATTAATTCAATACCTAAGTCGTTAATTGTTGATACAAAAGACTCTAATGTATTGTATTTTACATGTGTATTATGTTTCATTGAAAACACAACCTCTCTATCTATATTTACGTATAGTATACAAGGTTTTGAATACTAAATCAACGAATATTCTGACTTTTCTGGAAAATTTAGTGTAAAATGCAACTTTCAGTAATTTAAAAATAGAAAAAGTTTCGCACCTAAAATTTAATTGCGGAAAATTTATAAAATATTTTATAATATAAGTTGATTTTAAATTGGTGTTGGTATATTATTTGAGTATCACCAAATTTTGCAAGGAGGTCACAACTATGAATCAATCGTACATTATTAAAAAAGGTGATATGGCATTACAACCTTGCCATCTAGCTATTGGACAATATGAAGGAACGCGCGTACTAAGGTATAAAGAAGATGAAGATGTGATTAAAGAACGTACACATAAAATTATTGATCGTTCCTGTAGATTTTATGGTAGTAGTTATGTGTTTAAGAAAGAAGACACCATTCGGATCACTGGTATTAGCAGTAAACCCCCAATTCTATTTACTCCATTATTTCCCACTTATTTTTTTCCAACTCATTCTGATAGAAAAACACAAAATACATGGATTAACATCCATTATGTTCAAAGTATTAGATCATTAAAAGATAAAAAATGTAGAGTTAACTTTGTTGATAATCAGTCTATCATTGTCAGTATTTCAGCACATAGCATGCATCATCAATATTTAAATGGTATTTATTATTATTATATGATGGACAGAGCAGCTAGGGTTGCAACTTTTGATCCGGAATCTCCAATAGATTATACGAAACCACAACTTAATATATACGAAGCATTAGCTAAATACTCTTTGTTTGAAAGCAAATAGTTAAGAATTATTTAAATTATTAATGTAAAATTAGGATATGCGGAATATTATATTAATTTAGTGTAAATGTTCTGCATATTTTTTTGCAATAGTACTTGAAAATTTGTTATTAATTGATATAATAATATTTGTGCTTGATTAGAGATACAAATTAATCCACAGTAGCTCAGTGGTAGAGCTATCGGCTGTTAACCGATCGGTCGTAGGTTCGAGTCCTACCTGTGGAGCCATTGGAAACGTACTCAAGTTGGCTGAAGAGGCGCCCCTGCTAAGGGTGTAGGTCGCGAGAGCGGCGCGAGGGTTCGAATCCCTCCGTTTCCGTAATAACACAAAATTCTTTAAAATTCTATTTTACAGAATGCCTTAAGAACGTTGATATATCAGCGTTCTTTTTATTTTGTCTAAAATTCTCTATTTGGATGTTTTTAAATTTACTCATTTTAGATCTTAAATTTTTCTGTATTGTTAAGCTTTTCTATTATTTTTATTAAAAGAGATATTTTATGTATTTCTTAGATGTGCTGCACCTCGACCATATATACTAAATAATAAAAAAGGCAGTAAAGACTGCCTTTTTAAAACTATTTAGGGTCTAATTCAAAAATAACTTTTTCATTAGATAAATCTAAAAATTGTTCATATTCTAATTCTATTTTTTCTGGGTTGCCATTAATAGCGAATCCAGATGATCCGTCTATACTTCTTCCAGGCGACAAGCCATCAAGTAACTCATCATCGACAGGGTAAGATTTAGCTTGTTTTCCATCGGTATAAACTTTTACATCTCCACCAACTGGGATATCGTCACCGCTATTATTTTTAACTGTCATATCAACTTTTAAAATTTTATCTGCTTCAATATCTTCGTCAGCAAATTCGTTTCTTTCATCAGTGTAATATGCATCATTTAAAGTGAATTCTACATCTTTTACTTTAACAGTATCTCCAACATGTTTGATTTCAGTATCATCATCTTTATCTAAGGTATTTTCTTCATTAACATTTTTATCTACTTCATTTACCATGGTTGCTGAACATGCAGCAAAAATAATACCCATAATAATTATGAAAACTAGACAACCGCCACAGCCCCAAAACCATTTCTTTTTCTTGCCTTTCTTCTGCTCCTCTTTGTACTGTTCAAACTGTTGCTGCTGCCTTGCTAATTGCTCTTCCAAAGAAATATCGTTTTGTTCCTTTGCCATTATGTCATTTCCTCCCAAATAATAAATTTATGCTATAAAAACACATTAATATTATTATACGAAAAATAAATAATTATTTGTAGTATGCATAGCAATATATTATTTAACATTTACACAATATTGGGTTTAATATACATAAAATTGAAAAGGTTGTTTAATTAATAACTACCATCATATAAATATAATTTATATTTCATTCTTTAATAGCGTAATGTCTTGAAATTATACTTTACAGAAGAATCAAAGTATTGTTAAATTGATTTTAAATTATATACATTTTGCTGAAAGGCCTTAATGATATGTTAGAAAGAAATGGTTAATTCTAAGACTGAGAATTTCACTTTTAATCCAAGATTGCAATGTGGCATTTAAATTGACTCCGAATATGCTCGTAGATAATTAAAACCAAGTTTGAAAAATTCAATTATAGAAAGATTATTTCTCTGATTATACGTAAAACAACCGCTCGTACCCATATTGATTATGCCAACAGGGTATAAGCGGTTGCCTACATTTGTTCTTGAAGTTTCGTGCAATTTATTTCGTAAATTTATTTTGATTTATTTTTGATTAAATTTCTAATTCCTTTAACAATATAGCCTACAATAAGGGTTCTAAAAATGCGTTTAATAATGTTCATAAGTTTAACCTCCTAGCAAATAAAAAATCACTCATTTATATACAACTACTATACCCTGTTTAAGACAGCGTAAATAAAGATAGGGAATTTTTTAGAAAGTTAAATGCGGGTTACTTTTCAAGCGTGATTAGACCGTTTTCATCTGCTTTGTTGAAGAAAATCGTTAGTATACCGCTAATTATAGCGATAATGTAAGGGATGCCAGTCCAGAAAAATATTAAATGAATAATACCTTGTAGTAATTGATTTGAATAAAATTTGTGTATACCACACCAGCCTAACAAAAATGCGAGTACAACATATATAACTTTATTTACTTTCATTAGTATAATATCCTTTCCTTTAATTGATTGATTTAATTATCTCTTATATCACGCATTAGGACAAATAAAACAATATGAAAAAGTATATAGGGCACCGTTATGATTACTTCGAATTTTCACATGGATTCGTATATAATAGAATTAATAGTTGGATTAACATAAAGGAGAAATTAAAATGATTAGAAAAGCGAAGCCTTATGATAAAAAAGAAATAGCAGAATTATGTTATATCATCTGGAGTCAATTAGATATAGATATGGTAAAGGAAGTAGAAAAGTCTCGCTTACTTAATATAATGAAACAAAGTATGGTCGACGTAAAATATAGGGGGCACATTAGTAATGTTTGGGTATATGAAATAGATGGTCATATTGCAGGGTGTTTGATAGCCTATCCAGGGGATCAAGAATTAGAACTTGAGCAAGCGTGGTTAGAACTAAACGTAGATGAAGATATTAAAGCTTATGGCACGCCTATGCCAATGAAAGAAGCTAATGATGACGAATGGTATATTGAAACTGTCGCAACGTTCCCTCAATATCGTGGAAATGGTGTAGCAACAAAATTAATTAAACATGTATTAGATAATAATCCAAACGAAAAATGGAGTTTAAATTGTGATGTAGAAAATATAGCAGCGTTGCATGTATATGAGAAATTAGGGTTCCAAATCATGAGTGAATTTGATTTATATGGTCATATGCATTATCACTTAGTATATACTCAATCTTAAAATAATTGTAATAAAAAATCGCTCTTCAAATGAATGAAGAACGACTTTGAATTCAAGCTATTCAATTTAGTGTCTTAATATTAGATACCGCCTAGCAATGCGCTAATATAGATACCTAAAGCATAAAGGACACCAAAGAATGTATTGGTTTTTCCTGTTGCTGCCATTGCAGGCATCATTGATGTAGGGGTATCATTCTTTTTAAATCTACGAACTGCTTTTATTGGCATTGGGAAGGATAGTAAAGCAATTAAGAAAAAGATTGAACCGCCTGGTTTAAAGAATGTAATATAGATAACTAGCAAATAAGCGATGATATACATTAATGCTAAAAAGCGCACAGCATTATTTTTTCCTAATAAAATAGGTAAAGTTTTGCGACCACTTTCTTTATCTTTAACGCGGTCACGGATATTGTTTGCTAAATTGATCAGACCAATCGTAATTACAATCGGAATACTTATCCATATCGCTAGACTCTGTACATTTCCAGTTTGGATAAAGAATGAAATTAGGATAATAATCATTCCCATAAACAAACCAGAGAAAATCTCACCAAAAGGTGTCCATGATATTGGAAAAGGGCCGCCCGTATATAAGTAACCTACAGCCATACATATTAAGCCGATTGGTAGCAACCAGTAAGAACTTTGCGTTGCAATAAACAAGCCAAGTATCGCAGCGATAATATAAAAGGCAATAGCTAAATTCATGACGAGTTTTGGACTCATGCCGTTTCTCACAATGGCGCCGCCTATGCCTACCGAAGTGTGGTCATCTAAGCCTTTTTTAAAATCATAATATTCGTTAAACATATTTGTTGCTGCTTGTATAAGTAAGCAAGCAATTAACATAGCCACGAATAAACTAAGTTTTAGATGATCTTCACTGCCTAACAAGAAAATCTTTGCGGTAGCAGTACCTACTAATACTGGTACAACTGCAGCGGTCAACGTATGTGGTCTCATTAAATGCCAGTATTTTCTGACAGTTGAATATTGTTGGTATTGAGATGCCATAATTTTTTACCTCGAATCCTTTTAATGTAATAAATTTTTATCAAATTTATTTTAATAGAAGAAGGGGTAAAGGTCAAATTACGTAAAAATGTCTGTATGAAATAAGCTGAAAAGCGTACATGGATTTTGAAAAGTGGTACAATATTATAATGAGTGTAAACTGATAATGAAAGAAGTGAAATAGATGACTTTAGATGTCAAGGAAAGTGAAATTGTCGAAGCGGTATACGAAAGTAACCAAACTTGGGTTTCTGTAGAAGCAAAATTAGATTATGAATTAGATCCTACAATATTATTTCATGTAACCGAAGATTGTGCAGGAGACCGTTTCTATTTCAAGAAAAATGACAACGAAACTTCATTCTTTGGCTATCATGCTATTAAGAGATTTAAAAATGATTTTGAAAATAAGCAATCTATTTTCCGCGAGTGGGAAAAATATAAGAATGATATTGAATTAATACATCCAAGCTCCGAGAAACATCATTTGAAAATATGTGGTGGTTTTCAATTTTCATCACATAAATCAGGGGATGAATGGCGCGAATTTGGTATTAATCATTTTGTCTTACCAGAAGTGTTGGTGACGATGGAACAAGGAAAAACATTTATCACATATACTGTAGAATCCGAGAACTTTGAAATAGATGCTTTCTTAGCAATTATTGATAAGCTTACTCAAAAAGATATACAGCTAAATGACAAAATAGGAGATATTAAGCGGATCGATGACATTTATAAAGATGAATGGCGTGATCTAGTTAAAGACACAATTGATATTTTAGACGAAAATAAAAAAATTGTACTTGCAAGAAAACGACTGATTATATTTGATAAGAACGTCAATATCTCATACATCTTAAACAGAGCAATACAGGGTGAACATAATAGTTATTTATTTGTATTAGAATCGCAAGATAGTGTGTTCTTTTCACAGACACCTGAACAGTTAATGGAAGTAAGCGATGATGTTTTATCTACAAAAGCAGTTGCTGGTACAATTAAGAGAACACATCAAGAAGAAATAGATAAAGCAAATATAGATGCATTTTTAAATGATGAAAAAAATTTAAATGAACATCGTTTCGTAGTTGAAAGTATTTTAAATGATATTAAACCTTATGTAGAACAAATTACTTTCAATGAAAAACCACAAATTTTAACGAATGATCATTTATATCATTTATACACTAAAATTAAGGGCCGCTTAACCAAGACATCTTATATTGGCTTACTAGATAACTTACATCCTACGCCAGCATTAGGTGGTTACCCTAAGGACGAAGCAATTTCTTATATTGAGCAGTATGAATTTGGTACAAGAGGTCTATATGGTGCGCCAGTTGGCTATATAGATATGTATGATAACTGCGAATTTATTGTAGCTATTAGGTCTATGTTAATTAAAAAGAACCAAGCAACATTATTTGCGGGGTGTGGCATTGTGCATAATTCTGATGCTGATAGTGAAGTAGCAGAAACTGCTGTTAAATTTAGTCCAATGATGAAAGCTTTAGGAGTAGAGAAATATGAATAATCATACAGATGCTTTAACAAAACAAGTTTTCACACTTGTTTCGGAAATATATGCATATGGCATAAGAGAAATCGTAATTAGCCCAGGGTCTCGTTCAACGCCTTTAGCAATCGCAATTGAGGCGCACCCTAAGTTAAAATCTTGGATTCATCCAGACGAACGTAGTGCTGCCTTTTTTGCTATGGGTTTAATGAAAGGCAGTGAAAGATCAGTTGCGGTTTTATGTACATCTGGCACGGCTGCTGCAAATTATACCCCAGCGATTGCAGAAAGTAATTTAAGTCATTTACCTTTAGTAGTTTTAACAAGTGATAGACCACATGAATTAAGGGGTATAGGCGCACCGCAAGCGATTAATCAGACAAATATGTTTGAAAATTATATACATTACCAATTTGATTTTCCTATAGCAGATGCTAATGAAGTGCAAGATTATATGGCTGATACTGTAAAATTTCAAATGCAAAAAGCGAGTCAATATTTATACGGCCCACACCGAGGCCCGATACATTTAAACTTACCATTTAGAGAACCTTTAACGCCTAACTTAGAAAAAGTAGAGTGGCTAACTTCAGATAACAAAATTTTGCCACATTATCAAAAAACAACGAGTATTAATGAGATAAGCACAATTATGCAAAAGCGTAAAGGGCTCATTATTGTTGGTGATATGCAACATCAAGATGTAGACCAAATTCTTACATTTGCTACGATACATGATATGCCAATTTTAGCCGATCCTTTAAGCCAATTGCGTAGGGAACATCATCCTAATGTGGTGACGACGTATGATTTATTGTATAGATCCGGATTATCAATTAATGCTGATTTTATAATACGAGTCGGTAAACCAGTCATTTCTAAAAAAGTAAATCAATGGTTAAAAGCGACTGAAGCATTTCAGATATTAGTGCAAAATAATGATCGTCCAGATGCATTTCCAAAGGTGCCTCATGTATCTTATGAAATGTCTGCTAATGATTTCTTTAGACAACTATCTGAAATACCTGCGGTTGAACGAAAAAATTGGTTGGAAAAATGGCAATCATTAGAAAAACAAGCACATATCAAAATAAAAGACCATTTAAGAACAGCAACTGACGAATCAGCATTTGTAGCTAATGTATTAGATAAATTGACAAAAGATGATGCACTATTTGTAAGTAATAGTATGCCAATCCGTGACGTTGACAATTTATTTATTGATTGTGAAGCGGAAGTTTATTCTAATCGTGGTGCTAATGGTATAGATGGCGTGGTTTCTACTGCGATTGGTATGGCAGCGCATAAACGTGTAACATTATTAATTGGTGATTTAGCATTTTATCATGATATGAATGGATTGCTAATGTCTAAATTAAATGATATTAATTTAAATATTGTCCTGTTAAATAACGATGGTGGAGGTATTTTCTCTTACTTACCACAGAAAACAGCAGCAGATAGTTATTTTGAAAGACTATTTGGTACACCGACAGGCCTGAACTTCGAACACGCTGCGTTACTCTATGATTTTACATTTAAGCGCTTTGAGTCAATAGAAATGTTTAAGTATGCAGAACTATCAAAATTTGGATCTCATATCTATGAGATTATGACAAATCGTGACGAGAATTTAAATCAGCATCAAAATCTTTATACGAAACTGAGTGATATCATTAATGTTACATTATAAGTTTCACCAATCAAAGAAAGATACGAATCAACTATTGATTTTATTGCATGGTTTTATCAGTGACCAAACTACATTTGATGACCATATCAGTCTGTTTACTGAAGAAGTCAATGTATTAACGATTGATTTACCTGGTCACGGCCACGACCAATCAAATCAAAATTATACATGGTGTTTTAAGTTTATTTGTGAAGAAATAAATCATACACTATCGTTATTTAATACGTATCAATTATTTTTACATGGCTATTCCATGGGTGGTAGAATAGCATTATACTATGCACTATATGGAGCATATAAATTAAACGGATTGATTTTAGAAAGTACGTCGCCCGGTATTAAAAAAGAAGAAGATCGTATTGAAAGGATTCAGGTAGACCAAGCACGTGCAAAAGTTTTGGAAATTGCAGGTTTAGAAATTTTTGTCAATGACTGGGAAAAGTTACCTTTATTTCAAACACAATATGATTTGAGCAAAACAAAGCGACAAAAAATGCGTCAGATGAGAATGCAGCAAGCGCCAATGCGTTTAGCAAAAGCATTGCGAGATTATGGAACTGGACAAATGCCCAATTTATGGCCAAAAATAAAGGATATAAACGTGTCCACATGTATCCTTGTAGGTGCTTTAGATGAAAAGTTTGTAAGCATTGGTCAGAAAATGAGTCAATTGATACCAAATAACCGTTTGTTCAAAATTGCTGATAGTGGACATACAGTACATGTGGAAGAAATGGCAGAATTTGATAAAATAGTATTAGGCTTTATTTATAAGGAGGAGCAAAATGACTAGACAATGGGAAACAATCAAAGAATATAAAGAGATTAAGTATGAATTTTATAATGGAATCGCTAAAGTAACCATTAATAGACCTGAAGTACGTAACGCATTTACACCGAACACTGTCCAAGAAATGATGGATGCATTTTCAAGAGCGCGCGATGACCAACGTATTTCAGTTATTATTTTAACTGGTGAAGGCGATAAAGCATTTTGTTCAGGCGGAGACCAAAAAGTGCGTGGCCATGGTGGTTATGTAGGCGATGATCAAGTCCCTCGTCTTAATGTATTAGACTTACAAAGACTTATCCGTATCATCCCAAAACCAGTTATTGCTATGGTTAGAGGATACGCAATCGGTGGAGGCAATGTATTGAATGTTGTTTGTGACCTAACAATCGCTGCTGATAATGCCATATTTGGCCAAACCGGTCCAAAAGTAGGATCATTTGATGCTGGTTATGGTTCAGGTTACTTAGCTCGTATTGTAGGACATAAAAAAGCACGTGAAATTTGGTACTTGTGCAGACAATATAATGCTCAAGAAGCTTTAGATATGGGCTTAGTAAATACAGTAGTGCCATTAGATGAAATAGAAGATGAAACTGTTAAATGGTGTGAAGATATCATGCAACATTCACCTACTGCATTAAGATTCTTAAAAGCTGCAATGAATGCGGATACTGACGGTTTAGCTGGGTTACAACAGATGGCCGGGGATGCTACATTACTGTATTATACAACTGACGAAGCTAAAGAAGGTAGAGACGCGTTTAAAGAAAAACGCGACCCTGATTTCGATCAATTTCCTAAATTCCCATAATTGAATCAATAAAGATTTGGTAAACCAAACGACGATTCGTTTGGTTTATTTTTTTACGAAAAATACTTTATAATGAGAAAATTAATTGCAAATCTAAGTTTTGGCACTAAATATATGCGTAATATACTATTAATATTTTTTGGGTTACCTGTAAAACTAGAAAATGATTAGAATAAAATGGGTTTCGGTGACATTACGTTGATAAACGCTAGTATTTTTAAAAGTTTTGAGTAGTTTATTATTATATTTTACAGCAAATAAAAATTCTATTAATATAATTGCGAAAGGTTAGAGGAGCGTATGTATGACATAAAATACAAAGGACCATATAATGAAAGAAATGTGTTTTCTATTTTATGTACCAAGTAAAGAAGTAGTAAACAAGTTTAATAGACATCTAAAGCAGTATGATACTAGCTTTCCGAACTGAGCGGTAATGCTATATATTGAAAATAAAGTTACTGTATATATTAAAACTTTAAGCGACAAACGCTATTTAGCTTCAGGAATAATTAGCACGATTATAAAAGTCTAGGAAAGAAAGGATTGATTGAACGAATAAGAATAGAGGCAGACGAACGTAGCATTAAAGTAAAATGAACAGAAAGAGGCACAGCATTAAAAGATCATTTTAAACAAATTGCAGTGACATGTTACAACAGTTTTATATAAATCCAGAAGATATAGAAATGTTTTATAAATTAATACAAAAATTTGCAGAAAAATATTTATTAACTGTTTATGTATGCGTTTTCTTTTCGTTACAGTTTTCCTTATTAATAAACTATAACAGCGACGCTAAGTTTTAATATACTATAACAAAGCATCACCGTTATACAATTAATATCGTTCTATAAGATACTGCTCTAACCTTCTCATAGCTTCTTTTAAAGCATCGAGTTCATAAGCATATGAAATACGTACATGCCCCTTACCAATATCTGTAAAAGAAGAACCAGGAACCATTGCAACATGGGCTTTTTCAAGCACATCGACACAAAATGTAAAATCATCTTCTGTAAAGTTTTCAATATTGGGGAAGATATAAAATGCACCTTCTGGTTTAGCATCTAACTTAAAGCCGAGAGATTGAAGTTTATCAATTAAAAAATCGCGTCTTTCCATATAGGCTTTATTCATATATTGTGGAGCATCTAGGCCTTCGTTTAAAGCAGCAATACATGCAATTTGAGCAGGCACATTAGCACAAATACAATTATACGCATGCATAAAAGTTAATTTTTCTATTAAATATTCTGTACCAAGTAAAAAGCCAATGCGAATGCCAGTTGCAGAATGCGACTTACTTAAACCATTTACTAGTAACAATTGATCACGAATAGATTCGAATTCGGCAAAGGAAGTATGTTTGTTATTAAACGTATTTTCGGCATAAATTTCATCACTAATGATGAAGATTGCTTCATTTTTTAGTACATTAGTAATCGCTTGAACTTCGTCATAAGTTAGAATTACACCTGTTGGGTTAGTAGGATAGTTTAATAGAATGGCTTTAGTTTTAGATGTTATATGTTTTTTTATGGCATGGGGTGTAATTTTAAAGTTCGTTTCAGTTGTATCAATAAACACAGGTATGCCACCAAGTGTTTTTATCAGTGGTATGTATCCAGCGTAAATAGGGCTAGGGATTAATATTTCATCTCCGTGGTTTATAATGCTTCTTAAAACTGTGTCTAATGCTTCACTCGCCCCATTAGTAATAATAATTTCCTCTGAACTATATTGAAAACCATAACGCTGTTTGAAATATTGACTAACTGCATTTCTTGTTTCAAGTAAGCCTTTATTATGTGAATATTTCGTTTGGTCTTCTTTTATAGCATTAATATAAGCATTTTTCACTACGTCAGGCATAGGAAAGTCTGGTTGACCAATAGTTAAGTTTATACAATCATCAATGTCTTTTATTTTATTTGAAAATTGTCTAATACTTGGCGCTGTTAAAAATTTGGAATTGTCATTTAATGATAGTTTCATCGTTTTCACCTCAAAATAGAAATACCGATTTGTAGTTAAAATAGGTACGGATAGCTTAATTTATCAAATTACTACTATCATAACATATTTGTATGCACTACAAATCGGATTAATATAACATTACTCTTTAAAATTAGAAGGGGCTTGCAAGTTAATCACTGGGTTAGTCCATTTCGAAATAAATTTTGTTGATAACACGTATACAATGATACTTGTTAGCAGGATAAGATATATATAAGTCATCACAGAAATATGCTCTTTAAAAGGATAGACACCAAACCCACGTATAACGCCAATAACGATACCATGTAATAGATAAACATACATTGTTCTTCGTCCAATATAAGTGAAAAATCTTTCTTTCTCTGGAACTAAGTTTAGAAAAGAAAACATCGTTATTAAAATAATAAAGTATAATAGTAAACGTTTTATTGGACTATAAAGGTCAAGTTTACCTTCGAGTGACATATAAGGCGAGTGGCCTAAAAGCCAATCAGAATTAATTGGATGTATAGTATAGATGATGAAAAATATTACAAGTACACCCATAGCGATAGGGGCAAACTTTTTATTTCTTAATGTAAGTGTGTGATTACTTGTAAATAAATAACCTAAATAAAATATAGGGAAGAACATGATTGTCCTTGAAAAACTTAAATAATTGTCAATATTATCAGAATAACCTGCAAATAAAGAAATAATTATAGCAATAGGTAAGACATAATAAGGTTTATAATCTTTTACTATGACTAATATGACATGGAAGAAAAATAAGGTAAGTAAAAACCATAATGCGAACACCGGATCAAAAGGATCAAATGTAACGCTATCTTCCTTTCCAGTGAAATAATAATAAAAAGTAAAAAATACAAAGAAAATAAAATAAGGTACTAATAATTTTTTAGAAACTTTTTCTAAATAACCAGCTTGGCCTGCTTTTTTAGCAAAATAACCTGAAATAAATAAAAAGCACGGCATATGGAAGCTATAAATAGTTAAATAAAGCGATGATAGATATTTACTTTCTTCCGTGTATGGTTGTAATAAATGACCAAATACAACAAGAAATATTAATATCATCCTTGCATTATCAAAGAAAAAGTCTCTTTCTTTTAATTGTGCCATGTGGTTGCTCCTTTTATAATGCAGGTGAAAATATAATCACTGTTACTAATTTATTATAAAACATATGACAAATGCAACAAAATCGACTGATTTGTAGATTATCATTGTATATTAGGAAGAATAACATTATAATATTAGAAAATAAAATAATAAATTTAAATGCTATTGAACATTTTAATTAAAGTAGTGGAGATGAAACAACATGTATAAACAACTTGAGCAATTAATTACACTTACAAGTAACGATTTAAATTTAGTTAGCAGAAGGTTTGGGCAGCGCACTGATCTGACATCAGAACAATTAGAAATGTTACGTATTTTACACCATTACAACATGTTATCGCAATATGATTTAACTATGAAAATTAATAAAGAACAGTCTATTGTCTCTCGATGGATTAAAAAACTTTGTCAGATGGGCTATATTACGAGTAAACAATCAAGCAAAGATTTAAGATGTAAAGATTTAATGGTTACAGAAAAAACCAAAGCGCTTGTGCAACAAATCAATGAAGTAAGGGTAGCTTTAATTGAAGCGAGATGTCAAAATTTAACCTCAACGGATATTGAGTGTTTAAATAACTTATTACATAAACTAAATAATCGGCATACCTACGTCCAATAGAAAAGATTCAAAATCATACACTTAGAATTATTCACTAATATAAATCAACTTTATGAGTAGTATTTCGCTATCTTGATTTATATATGAACGAAAGGGAATGAACTAGTTCGATAATAGTTTAAGCTTATTCTAATCAACTTCTGCCAATATTATAAAGGTTGTAGACACTTTCTATGGCTAAGGCTTTTTAAGATTCTATATTAAACAGGGCTGATATAAAAGTCAGACCTGTTTTTTATATATACTGCATATCATATTAATTCCGAGACTTGACGCTTCTTCGATCAAAAAAAGAGATTAAACAACTTAGGTTGCTTAATCTCAAAATTTTGTATCAGTTCTCTTTGACAAAGAGCCAATTAAATTGAATTATTTATACGTATCTACGTCGAAATATTTACCTAATTTATCCATTGAATCATAGAAACCTTTGATACGTGTAGCATTATGAGATGCCCATGCAACATCTGTTGCATATTGATGTACCCCTGGGTTGTCCGGATTCCAACGCATTTTATATAAAGTGTTTTGCCCTTGATTGATGTACGAATTTGCAATAAATTTAGCGCCGCCTACAATTGCTTTTTTAACAGTATCCCAACCATTGTTTTTAGCTGTGACAAAGCCTTGTTTAACAGCGTCACTATCAACTGCACCTATACCGAACATGTTATAGTATTTTTTCGATCCATCAGTAACAACTTTATTATTTACAACATCGCCGCCATTAGCAAGCGTTGAAGTGCCGTTACCTGTTTCAAGAAGTGCATGTGAAACTAAGTAAACTTCATTAATGTTATAAGCTTGTGCAGCTTCACTAAATGCTTCCCCTTGACCTTCTAAAATTCCTTTACCAACAAGTAATTTATCTAAATCCATTCCAGAAATATTTTGTGCTTTGTCTAAGCGTAAAAATTGATATTTTTGAGTTGGATCTTTAGCAAGTTTATTACTATCCATAGCGTTTTTAATTTCATTAGCTGTAGCATCTTCCCATTTTCCAGGTGTACGCTGAATTTGAGGCTTGAATTTTAAACCATGTTGTAATGCTACTGCCTGATCTAAAGTTAAATTAGATTTATAGTATTTCACAAGTTCTTTGCGTAAATCATTTTCTTTAATCCAAACGACCTTGCCGTTAGATAATTTACCATGATACCAAGTTACACCATTAATGATTTGTTTTTCAAAAACCGTGAAGATACTTTCATGGAAATCTTTTAATGAGCCAGCTGCTTTTGTAGAATTTGGATCAAGATAGTAACTTCCATTAGCGTTGTAAATGATATAATCGAATTTTTGTGGTGTGATATCCGATTGCGATTGAACTGCATTTAAATCTTTAGCAGAAACCCAACCTGTTTTATTATTAACGTTGCCGTAAAGGTATTCATCTTTATCAACGAATACAGATTTAGAGGCATTGAAGTTGTTATGCTTAATATTATTTTGGGTATCTAATTGCTGTGCTTTAGTTCCCCATGGGATTGCATATAAGCCATTATTAGTTCCTTTCACTGTGTATTGTCCATTTGTAGCTTTAGTTTTACTTAAATTACGAGTATTAATGTCTTTGGTATTGACCCAACCAATAGGCGTATTCTGTTTCGAATTTTGGATTAAAACATACGTGTTGTTGCCTTGAGTACGTTGCTTTGTAACTGTAAATGTACGTCCAGCAAATTTAGATGCATCTTTACCTTTTTGATCGTAAACAGTCGTTTTGATGCCTGCATTATTTGTATTTAATTGACCAATCTTACTAACTGATTTAGTCGGCGTTGAAGTAGCTTGTGTAGCTGCCTCTTTAACTGTGATATCTCGTGTCTGCATCCAACCTAAGTTTGTATTTGTTTTATTATCAGTAATTAAATAGAATGAATTATTTCCTAACGTAGCTTTCTTACTTAATTTGTAAGTATTGCCATTAACATAAGATTTTTGAACACCTTGTTTATCATACACAGATGTATAAACGCCATGATTCGATTTAGCTACAGTACCTTGTTTGTTTGTAAGTGTATTTACAGTCAATTGTCCTGTGTTTGTAGTAGGGGAGGTAGCTGTATTATTTGTTGAAGATAACTTGCTCACGCTTACCCAACCAGATAAATTGTTAACTGTACCGTAAACGTAATTTGTTTTACCTATTTGTTGCTGTTTTGTTGCTTTAAAAGTTTGGTTAGAAGTACCAGAAACTGTGCCTGCTTTTTGAGAACTTGTGCCCCAAGGTACTGTGTAAACAACTTCACCAGGTTTTATTTTATAAGTTTGATTATGCTTTGTAACTGTTTTAGCTGTATTATAATCCACATCAGCTTGGTGCACCCAACCAATTAAATTACCATTATTGTAATCAGAAACTAAATAGAAGTTTTTATCTCCTAGAGTAGCTGATTTTGTAACTTTTAATGTTTGGTTTGTACGATTCGTTTTCTTACCATTTTGATCATAAACTGTCGTATATAAACCATTATTATTAGTATTTATACGTCCAACACCATCATTTTTAGATACAGTTAATTTACCAGTGTTTGGTTTCGTCGTAGAATTATTTGATTCATTTTTACTGCCACTTGTACTTCCTGATGAACTTGAGCCCCAAGCAGCTGCCTGGCCAGTTTTAATTAAATATTTTTCATAAATTAAATCGTAAAGTTCGTCATAACTATAATTGTGGTTTGCCAAATAACCATGAGGATCAGTATGGTCAGATCCTCCTAAATATTTGCTGACTGCTTGATGCGTCCAAACAGTACCAACACCATCGTACTCAGCACTATCAGGTGCGAGACCATAATATTGTAAATTTGTAGCTGCATAATCAGCATAGTTATTGATTGAACGTGCAAATGAATCGTAATCATGCGTATGAACTAACTCAACGTGTATAAAACGGTCGTTTGCAGCTGGGCCAGCGCCCCATGCTAAATAATCAGTATTTGCTGTTTCAATAATACGGTTACCATCTACGTAGGCATGTACAAATGCACTATTATAATTATTTTTCATATAATTAATTTCGCCAGTAATTGTTGAATTATCGTTGGCTGTATCATGCATAACGATACCTTCAGGTTTGCCATAACGATACTGATATTTTGGTAAATAACTTGCAATATCTTGCTCATAATTTGGCGCTTGGAAATTATTATTACGAATATAATTATTAATAGATGAATTTACTTTTGGTGTATATTTTGGTAATGCACTTTTAGTTGCAGATTTAGTGCTAACAGCAGACCTTGTTGCTGTTGTTGGGCTGCTACTTACAGATCTTGCCATTCTTAGTTTTGGCGCAGATGCATTACTGTATACATGTGCAATTTCCTGTGATGTATTATTATCTGAGTTTGTTGAATCATTTTCTTCTATATCTGTACTGACAGATGGAGAAGGTGTAGATACTTTATCAGATTTTGTTTCAACCTTATCGTTAGAAAATTTGCTGTCTGCTACATTAGTTGTTTTGTTATTAACTGCTTGTATATGTTTAGTATCGCTTGTATCTTCTTTTTGAGAATCCACTTCATCAGATTTTGCTTTAGTTTCATCATTAGCAGCATCATTATCTTTAGCGACAGTAGTAGG
>FLSG01003543.1_pt1 | contig 35020 bp, 38 predicted proteins | sample 1550511 | NCBI WGS metagenome assembly FLSG01 (sample SAMEA4031768, study PRJEB14383) | metagenome | biome: human; feature: oral; material: saliva | place: Philippines | collected 2014
GCTTGTACAGCCAGTTGAAGAACAATAATAGCAAAAGCTATATTAAAATTGACAGGACCAAGTGATAAATTTAAATGGTCAAATAAACTCAAATATGGTTCACATATCTTACGTAAGAAGCGACCAATGGCAGAATCATAACCACCTGGAAACCAAGATAAAAGTGCATATACTACAAGTAAAATTGTATACAAATACGCAATATCATTTATTAAACTGACTAATCGATAAATTACGATGTTTTCTCCTCCTCCAGGCTATAAATCAAACAAGTTACTTTCGACTAATGATTGTGCTGTACCATCGATTTCAACCTCTTTTGGTGTACACAAAAATATTTCATCGGCTACCCGTTTGATATCTCCATCTTCAGCATACACAGTGCCTGTTAAGAAATCGACAATACGACGAGCTTGTTGCTCTTCAATCAAGCGAAAATTAACTAGAACCGATTCACCACCGATAACGTGTTTAGCAATCGTCATCGCTTCCGAATAAGCCCTAGGTTCGATAATCATAATTTTTCCAGACTGACTTTGTTGTGTTTGTTTTACTTGATTTGCTTTCATCGCCACAACATTATTATCGGATCGATTGGGTGCTTGTTGTTTAGGACGTTGCTCATTATAACTAGTTTTTGTCTTAGGTGAATTTGCTTGCATTTGTTTTTTGGGTTGTGATTTTGTTTGTGCTGGTTTTCGAACAGCCGGCCCATTAGAAGCTTGCGGCTGTGATTTTTTCGGCTGACTCTTTACAGCTTTATTAACCGGTGCAGCACTACTTTTCTGTGGTGCTACTGATTTATTTTGCCTTGTTTGATAACTGTCTGTATACTCTTCATCTTCCAAACCAAAAAAGTTTGAAACTTTCTCCATAAATGACATAACACGCCCTCCTTCTAATCCTTGAATAAAGCTGTACCCACTCTGATAAATGTTGCTCCTTCTTGAATCGCAACTGAAAAATCATTACTCATTCCCATGCTTGTTTGGGTACAAGGTGCAAAAGATAAATTCTTTTTTTGAATTGTCTCTTGTAACTTTTTCAACTTAGCAAAAATTTCATGTTGTTCTTTTTTACTTGAATTTAACGGAGCCATCGTCATTAAGCCGACAACTTTTATTTTATCAAGTGTTTTTAACTGTTCAATAAAGTCTAGCAAGTTTTCAGAAACGACTCCTTGTTTTGACGACTCACCACTCACATTAACCTCTACAAAACAATAAATGGTCTTTTCGGCTCTTTTTTGGATTTCATTGGCTAATTTTATACTATCCAAAGCATGAAAAAAGTCAATCTCATTGATGACTGATTTCACCTTTCTACGTTGCAGGTTACCCACAAAATGCCAGGAAAGATTAGTAAAGTCACGCATCTTTTCTTTTTTGCTTAAAAATTGGTCCACTCGGTTTTCAGCTAAATGATTCACACCCTGCTTAGCTAATTCTATGGTTTGACCAAGATCTACAGATTTTGTCACACCCACCAATGTAACATCTGAGGGCGAACGTGAAACAAGAGCACAGGAATCCTGCATCTCTTGCTTAACCTTACGCAAGTTATCAGAAATCATGTGCTCTTCCCCCTTTATCTTTTACGACGGAAAAATGGTGGTGTATCTAACTCGTCATCATCTGATTTTGATGTTTCTCGTCTAAAAGTATCAAAATCCTTTTTTTCGATTTCTTCATATTGAGTATCATCGATCTTGGGACGAACATTTTCTTCTTTTCGAATATCCCAATCAGAAAAATCATTTTCTTCTTTTTGCTTAGGTTGTGCTTGATCCATGTCAAAAATTGGTCTTTTCGCGCTTGCTTGATTTTGGTTTTGATTTTGTCTAGAAGCGCGTCCGGGCTTTTTTTCGCTTTTTGTAGGGTCAATGCCTGTTGCAATGACAGTCACACGAATTTCATCTTCTAGATCTTCACTGATAGAAGTTCCTAAAATAATATTCACATCACCAGTGGAAGCACCAGCAACGATATCAGAGGCGTCTTGGGCTTCAAATAAAGTCATATCCAAACCACCTGTGATATTAAGTAAAACTTGTTCTGCTCCGTCAATCGACGTTTCTAATAGTGGAGAAGAGATCGCTTTTTTAGTAGCTTCTACAACACGTTCTTCACCACTAGCAATACCAATACCCATAAGTGCTGTTCCTTGGCTTTTCATTACTGTTTTTACGTCAGCAAAGTCTAGGTTGACATAGCCAGGAGCAGTAATTAAATCAGAAATTCCTTGAACACCTTGACGTAAAACATTGTCTGCTTCGCGGAAAGCTTCAAGCATTGGTGTCTTTTTATCCACAACTTCTAACAAACGATTATTTGAAATAATTAGTAAAGTATCTACATTTTCTTTTAATTTTGCAATACCTTCTGCCGCAAAATGACCGCGTTTAGGTCCTTCAAAAGTAAACGGCCGGGTGACAACACCGACTGTCAAAGCATCTAATTCTTTAGCAATCCCTGCTACAATCGGAGCAGCTCCGGTACCTGTGCCGCCTCCCATACCAGCAGTAATAAAAATCATATCCGCTCCGCCTAAGGCTTCGCGAATAGCATCTTCACTTTCTTCAGCTGATTTTTCTCCAACTTCAGGCTGGGAACCGGCGCCTAAACCTTGCGTGAATTTTGGCCCTAATTGAATAACGGTCTCTGCTTTTGAATTTTTTAAAGCTTGTACATCTGTGTTGACAGCAATAAATTCAACACCCTTAACATTTTCTTCGATCATTCGATTTACCGCGTTGCCGCCACCGCCGCCAACGCCGATCACTTTGATTACTGCGCCCTCATTGACGTTATTATCCATTGAAAATTCCATAATCTATCTCCCTTTCGCGCTTGTTATTCAAAAATATTCGAGAAAAAGTTTTTGACTTTATCGCCAAGTCCTTCTTTTTCTTCTGCTTCATCTGCTTCTTGATAATCTGGTTCTTCTGGTTCATATGTCGGTTGTTCGTAAACTGCTTCTCTGGTATAAGCTTGCGAACTTTGCTCAACTTGAGTCGATTCACCCGTTACTGCACTTTTAGTTAATTGGTAAACTTCTCCAAGTTCAGCAGCATATTCCAAGATACTGATAACATTTGTAAAAACTGGATTTCGAAGACCCATATGATTTGGCACATGAAGTTTTACATTAACTCCAAATACCTCTTGCGCCAAATCGACTACTCCTGGAAGACTTGCTGCTCCACCAGATAAAATGACTCCTCCTGGTAATTCTAAGGCTTCGATTTCATCAAGCGCATCTTTGGCTTTGATAAAGATTTGTTCAATACGAGCTTCGATAATTTCAGATAAATAACGTTCATCAACATTTACCGGTTCTGATTGTCCGATGACATCTACCGGAAATTCCTCGCTGGTAGAAGTTCTTTCAGGATAAGCATCTCCGTAATTAATTTTCAGTGCTTCAGCATTGTTAAACGATGTATTCAATACGGTAGAAATGTCTTTTGTGACAAATTCTCCGCCTTCTTGATCCACATAAGTAAATTTTAATTGTTTATCATGCATGACAGCAGCTGTAGTCTTTCCGCCACCGATATCAATAACCGTCGTTCCAAAATCTTGTTCACCATCTGAAAGAATCGAACTTGTTAATGCTAATGGTGTAATAACCATTTCGTTTATATATAAACCTGCTTCTTCTACACATTTGCGAACATTATGAATCACTGTTTTGGGCCCAGTAAAAATCAAGCCATTCATCTCTAAACGTACGCCGATCATGCCTCTAGGATCTTTGATTCCTTCAAAACCATCAACTGTAAAGTCTTGTGGCAAGATCGTAATAATTTGTCTTTCAGGAGGGATAGAACGGACAAGCGCTGCTGAAGCTACATTACGCACATCTTCATCTGTAATTTCTTTTGATTCATTATTAACAGCGATCATACCTTGACAATTTTCAACTTCTAACTGATTCGCAGGCAATCCAACACAGACATTACGGATTTGTACTCCGGCTTTTTCTTCTGCTTGAGCAACTGCTCGCTGAATTGCTTGAACTGTTTTATCAATATCAATCACAATACCGCGATTGATCCCTTCTGATTTTGCATTTCCTACACCAATAATGTTCATTTGGTCTTCTATATACTCAGCTACAACAACTTTAACTGAAGTCGTACCGATATCTAGACCAACATACATTCCAGTTTTTGCCATGGATGGGATTCCCTCCTACTTTTTTACCTACTATCGAGAACAAATAACGTTCATATTTATTTTTATAAAATCTCCTTATATTCACTGTTACTAATTTTACCATAGTTCAAGCGTTTTGAGAAAGAAGTTAATGAAAAATATTCAGATATTTATAGGAAAAATTATATTTTTTATTCTGAATCTTCTTGTTCTTTGTCATCTTCTTCATTTTTTTCATCATAAGGACGTGCAAAAATACCAACTTCCATGTCAATTATACCTTTTTCATCCATTTCTTCTGCAACCTGTGGATAGTATTCCATCTGTTGATCCATATTCGAGACATTAAGGATCACACGGTTACCATCGTTCATGAAAATAGTGATTAATTCATCATTATCTTTAGTCGGCGTATAGTTAATTTGCGAAACACCACTTTGTATTTCTTTTGGTAGCTTGTAATAATTTTTGATCGTTGTCATGATGTGATCTTGTTCTTTAAAATCTTCCAATATGACCTTTTCTTTATCCGCTTTTTCCTGAGGTTCTTGCACAATTTGTCCATTCTCTAAAATAGGAAAGTATTTACCGTCTTTAGCCAATAGCGAAACCTCTTTATATTCGGTCACATTAATTTTAAATTGATTTAATGAAGAAAAACTGATTTTAGCGTTTTTTATTCTCGGAAAGTTATGAATTAATCTTCTAGTAAATTGCCCTCGATCAAAATATTGACTCCACAAATTTTGCTTAAGTTGTAAACCTGAAGAAGCAATTATTTCTTTTGAAGCAACATTTTGATTTCCTCCTACTTCAACCTTAGCTAAACTATTCAGTGGCGAAACATAGTAGAGAGTAAAGAGTAGTGGTATGGCAAAAATCGTTACAATCGTAATTAAACGTTTATGTAATTTTTTATTCCGATAACTCTTTAACTTAGGAAGTCGATCAGCAAAAGAAACACGTTCTTTTTTTGTTGGTTCTTCAAAACTTGTCTTTGCCGAGCTATCTTCTTCTACTTTTTTAGGATTTTCTAAGTTTATTTCTTGATTAGTTTCGCTTGTTTTGGCATTTTTCTTTTCATTTCCTCGTTCTTTTAAATATTGCAAATGTTCTTTTTGCCAAGGAGTTAATTCATCCTGCTTATCGACTTCTTTTGAAGAATTACGATCACGTTTGTCTCTTTTACTGATAGTGTTCGCCTCCTTTGCTAGATTTTCTTTACTTTAAATAATTGACTGCACCAATTGATACAAGCGTTGAGCTGCATCTGGTATCCCTTGTTTTTTTGATTCTGCTGCCATTTGTTGTAAAAGTGTATCATCTTCCATAATTTCATCTACGGTAGCAACTAAGTTCTCAGCTGTCAATTGATCGTCTTTGATCATTCTAGCGGCACCATTATTGACTAAACTCATTGCATTTTTTGCTTGGTGATCGTTAGTCACATAAGGACTTGGGATTAAAATAGCAGGTAAACCTAAACCAGTAAATTCAGCAATTGAAGTTGCCCCTGCACGGCCAACTAATAACTCACAATTAGCCATGACTTCTGTCATATTTTTTATATAAGGCCTTATACTAATATTAGTAAAGGCATCTTTAGTCATGCCGATCGTTTCATTAATTTCTTCATAATAGCGTTCTCCAGATGCATAAAGAATTTGATAGTCTTTTTTAGCAAATTCAGGAATCGCAGCTACTACTGCTTGGTTAATTTTTAATGCACCTTGGCTACCGCCAAACACTAAAAGTGTCTTTTTTTCTGGGTCAAGATCAAAATCGCGTAACAAGTCTGAACGCTTAGTTCCAACAATTTCTTGTGCTCTAGGATTTCCTACCAGAACGGTTTTATCTTTAGGAAAATATTGCGCTGCATCTTCAAAAGCAATACCAACTTTATCAACATAACGAGCTAAAAACTTATTGGTAATCCCTGGCACGCTATTTTGCTCATGGACCACTGTCGCAACATTTAATTTGGAAGCAGCATAAACAACTGCACCTGAAACATAGCCGCCTGTTCCGATAACCACGTCTGGTTGAAAATCCTTGATTATTTTTTTGGCTTGTCGAATACTTTTTAAGAATAATTGAATGGTTTTAAAGTTTTCAAAAGTCAGTTTGCGTTTAAAGCCCTGAATTTCTAAAGTTAGAAAAGGAATGTCTGTTTGCGGCAAAATTTTATTTTCCATCCCTCGCTTTGCACCTACATATAAAAAGGAAGAATCTGAACTAACTTTTTTTACATAGTTGATAAAAGCTAGACCAGGATAAATATGACCGCCTGTGCCTCCGCCTGTAACTAATATTTTCATTGAAGACTCCTTTTCTCTTTCTTTAATTGATCAACCGCTGCTATATAATGATCACCGCGCACTTCAAAATTAGGATATTGATCCCAACTTGCATTAGCCGGAGACAATAAAATCGTATCTTCTTTTTGACTCAACTCATAAGCTAACGGTACAGCTTCTTCAGCATTTTCTACAAAGCGAATTGTTGAAACTTCTGCTTTCTTAGCAGCGTCTTCTAATTTATATTTTGTCTGTCCAAATAAGACAACTGCTTTAACGCCTTCTAATGAAGGGATCAAGGATTCAAAATCATTGCCACGGTCCAAACCACCACATAATAAGATTAGTTTATGCGGATCAAAGCCGTCTAAAGCTGTTTGTGTGGCTAAAATATTTGTAGCTTTCGAATCATTATAAAAAGATACGCCATTGATTTGACCTACATACTGTGTGCGATGTTTAACCCCCGCAAAAGATCGTAAAGTATCTGCGATCACTTGATAGTCAACGCCCCATAAAGCTGTTGCAGCAATTGATGCTAAGGCATTTTCGACATTATGTTTACCTGGAACACCCAGCTCATTTTCTGACAGGATTGCTGAATCTTTGTAATAAAGCACTCCTTCTTGTAAATAAGCACCTTCAACAGCTTCTTGAGTAGAAAATGGAATAACTGTCGCTTTCGTATGTTGCGCCAATTCTCTAATTTCTTTTTGATTCCAATTTAAAATCAGAAAATCATCTGAGGTCATATTTTGCTGAATTCTCCATTTAGCAGCAACATAAGCTTCACGACTTCCATGATAATCAAGATGAGCCTCGTATAAATTAGTAAGAATAGCAATTTTAGGATGAAATTGCTCTACGCCCATTAATTGAAAACTAGAAACCTCCATAACAAGACAATCATCTTTTTTCGCTTCTTTTGCTACCGTACTTGCTGGATAACCTATGTTACCTGCTAGATGTGCCTTATTATCTATCATGCCAGCATTTAATATATGTTCAATCATTGTGGTAGTCGTAGTTTTTCCATTAGTTCCAGTAATAGCAATAGTAGGAGCCTCTGAGATTTGATAGGCTAATTCAATTTCAGTAATAATAGGGATTCCTTTTTCCTGGGCCTTTTTAACTAAAGGATGACTATAAGGAATACCCGGATTTTTTACCATCATAAAAAAATCTTCGTCTAACAACTCAATGGGATGACTTCCACAAATCACCTTGATACCTAAAGTTAGTAAATCCTGTGCTTCTGGATTTTCTTCAAATGGTTTTCCATCATTAACGGTAACAAGTGCGCCCAAATCGTGTAATAATTTGGCCGCACTGACACCACTTTTTGCTAATCCTAGAACAAGTATTTTTTTATTTTTATATGTTGTAATTTTTCTCAAATTTTTCATCTCCTGCAACTCTACTGCTTATTTTTCCATTAATTTATACAAATAAACAAGGTAATAATTGAAAAAATAAGGGCAACTAACCAAAATATACCATCAATTTTCCACTCAGACCAGCCGTTCATTTCAAAATGATGGTGGATTGGTGACATTTTAAAAATTCGTTTACCTGTCAATTTAAAACTAATGACTTGTAAAATCACGCTGGCTGTTTCAATAACATAAACCAAACCTATCAACAGCAAAGTCCATTCTTGATGTAAAAGGATCGAAACACCAGCTAACAGTCCTCCTAAGGCTAGTGAACCTACGTCGCCCATAAAAATCTTAGCGGGTTTCCGATTATATAAGAAAAATCCTATCAATCCACCAACTACGCTTAAACAAATGATCAATACGTCTACTTGGTTTTGGTACCAAGCGATCACAGCGTAGCTAGCAAAAGAAATAATAGCAAGACCTGAAACCAATCCATCAATACCATCAGCTAAATTGACTGCATTGGAAAAGCCCACCAACCAAAACATGATAAATAAACCATAAAAAATTGATAAAGGAACAGCTAAGCCAAAAAAGTTAAGAACATTGGCGTTGCCCTCATACAAGAAGACAAAATAAAAAATTAACGCGCCTGCAATTTGTCCAATGAGTTTTTGTAGAGAGGTCAGTCCCATGTTCCTTTTTTTAAATACTTTGATAAAATCATCTAGAAAACCTAATAGGCCGTATAAAACCAAAACAAAAAGCAATATGGAAAAAGAAGGAGTGACTGCTTTTTGCCAGAGACCAACCCAAATAGCTGTAATGATTGAACCAACAAGGAAAACGACCCCGCCCATTGTAGGAGTACCAGCTTTAACATTATGCCATTTTGGTCCTTCCTCGCGAATCTCCTGTCCATATTTTTTCATCTGAAAATAGCCGATAAATAACGGCATCAAGATGACTGTTATGGCAAAGCCGCTTGCAAGTGGCAGAATCATTTTTGTCCAATCCATATCTTTTCTCTCCTCATATCAATTTATCTTTTATTTCGTTACTTTATTATTAATCTTCTTCTAATTCAAAATGCAACTTATTGTCACTAATTTCAGCGTAAGGTTCTACACTTTGTTCAACACAATAACCTTCACCATCAAAGCTTACATCCACATCTAAAAGATCTCCTAGTTTAACAAGATCCGCTTTTGACCAACCACTAACGTCAGGCATCATGGGTGTTTTATCATTAGTTAAAAGTAATAATTTTTCTGAAGACATCAATCGTTCACCATTGTCTACAGATTGTTGCACTACTTTATTACCATCACCAATAACTACTGGGGTCAAACCTTTCTTTTGCACATCACTAGCTGCAGTATCTGCCTTAAGATTACGATAATCTTCTACTTTGACTTTTTTATTACTACTTTCTTCATTATCTTTTCCTTCATCCACATCATGAAGATCCATCGCCCACTCTAACAACGGATTAGCAATACTAGGTAACACGTCAGTATCTTCTTGTTGTGGTTGGTTCATTGTAAGATACATAACATATTGAGGATCTTCAGAAGGCGTCATTAAAACCACGGAATACAGATAATCACTTTGTCCTTTTAGATAACTTCCATCACGAGAGATTTGCGCCGTCCCTGTTTTAGCGGAAACATGCTCGTTTGGTACTTTATACTGATCGTAAGCTGTACCATACTCTTCACTTTCCACAGTATCTCGCATATATTTTCGAACATCTTTAGCTGCCTTTTCAGAAACCGGATGACCGACAACTTCAGGTTGAGTCACTATTTCATCATCATTTGTTTCGTCCACTATTTTATCAATCACTTGTGGTTTTAACATAGCACCATCATTAGAAATCGAACTAAAAGCCTGTAACATTTGAAATTGAGTCACACCCACGGCTTGTCCAAAAGCGGTCATTGCATGACTGACAGTATTATCTTCTGGCAAAGTACCACTCTTTTCACCAGAAAGCCCCGAATGGGTACTTCTGCCAAAACCAAATTCTTGTAGTGACCGTTGCCAGCTATCTTTCATTCTTTGCTCTAGTGTAACCATACCTACATTACTTGACCATGACAAAGCTTGTCTCATTGTTAAACTAGGCTTAGAACCTCTTTCATAGTCCCAATCTCTAATTGTAGCATCGGCCAGTTTGGTTTCCCCAGGTTTATAAGTTTCCTCAGGATCAAACACATCATTATCAATCGCGCTTGCAACGGTCATTGGTTTCATAGTAGAGCCGGGTTCATAGTTATCTTCTACAAACAAGTTTTCCCAAACAAAGTCATCATCATTGATTCCTTTTTTCGTTTCTGGATTAAAAGTTGGTCGCTGTGACATAGAAACAATCTCTCCCGATTTAGCGTCCATTAAAACAGCAGTCATATCTTCTGCTTCAATATCTTTCCAAGCTTGATCCATTAATGTTTCCAAATAGCTTTGTAATCTATTATCCAAAGTCGTATAAATGTCTTTGCCGTCAACAGCTGATTGTGATTCAGCAACTGTCCCTGGCAAGGGGTTTTGATAGTTATCTTTTTGATAAATAATCTTTCCGTCTTTTCCTTTTAAGATATCGTTGTAATCTTCTTCGATCCCCATACGACCCACTAAGCTTTCTTGATCTGTCTCTTCGTCATTTTGGACGTCTGCATATCCAATAAAATGAGAGGAAAAAACACCATTTGGATAAATACGAGATGGATGTTCGGTAAAGTATAAACCAGCAACATCTTGTTCTTCCATCGCGTTTTCGATCTTTTCTCTTTGCTTTAAACTGATGCTTTTCGCATTAGGAATATCTACTTGATACTGATTTTCTTGTGCTCCTTCTTTCAATACCTTCAAGGTTTCCTTTTTATCAACATCATCCACAACATCTGCAATGATCTCTGCTAGTTTATCAAAATTCTTTTCCTCTGCGTATAATTTTTCATCGCCATTTGTATAAGCTTTAGATAGCACTGCATACAAAGAATAGGATGTTGCATCTTCTGCAATAGCTTCTCCATTGCGGTCATAGATCGTTCCTCGTTTGGCTTTTACAACCTCTGAGCCTTGATATAAATTTTTTGTCTGTGTTTCTAATGATTCTCCGGCAACATCACCTACAACTACGATATAGCTCAAACGAGCTACAAATAAAAAGAACAACCCAATACTCGTAGCAAAGAGAATAATTCCTACTTTTTTGCGATTGTTCCTTGTAGATAGATTTTTCTTTTTAAAGTATTGCCGGATTTTTTCTATCATACGCATTTATTTCACTTTCCTTAAATGTTCACTATCAATCGATAGTCCCTTATCTTCAGCAATTTTTTGAATTCTTTCACTTTTTGTCAATTCATTTTTTTCTTGTTGTAAACGTGTCACTTCCGCTTGGCCTTGACTGACATTTTCTTGTAAGGAAGAGACATCCTGTTCTACTTCACTTATCGTTGTCCGTAAACTAATCGTAAGCAGGCCTAAGCCGATCAAAGCAGTCACCAAAATAGCGACTAAAAATTTTTCTAAATGAGAAATTTTTTCCAATTTACGAGTAGGCGATAAAGGAACAACTTCCACGTCAGGACGGTTAGGAGTATCAGATGGTTGAGTATTTGTCTGCTCTTGTGAAAATTCATCTTCCATTTCATAAGAAGCATTTTGTGCTTTTAATTCTGCCATTGATTTTACTCCTCCTTTATTTTCTTAGCCACACGCAATTTTGCACTACGTGAGCGATTATTTTTTTTAATTTCTTCTTCAGTCGGTAAAATTGGCTTACGATTCACTAAAGCCAGAATAGGTTGAAAGTCATCTGGGATAACTGGAAGGCCCGGCGGTGTTTCTTTCGCTCGGCTATATTCTTTAAATATATTTTTTGCAATACGATCTTCCAAAGAATGGAAGGTAATAACTGCAATGCGTCCTTCTATAGCTAAAATCTCAATAGCCTGTTCTAGCGATTCCTCGATAGCGCCTAATTCATCATTAACGGCAATGCGGATTGCCTGAAACACTCTTTTAGCTGGATGCCCACCTTTTCGCCTTGCAGGAGCGGGGATCGCTTCTTTTATAACATCTACAAGTTGTGTTGTCGTTTCAATCGGTTGATTTTTACGAGCCGCCTCAATCTTGCGGGCAATTTGTTTAGAAAAACGTTCTTCACCATACCGAAAGAATATTTTTACTAATTGTTGGTAATCATATTCGTTTACGACTTCATAAGCAGATAATGTCTGACTCTGGTCCATCCGCATGTCCAATGGGGCTTCTTGATGATAGCTAAAACCGCGCTGGGCTTCATCCAATTGAGGCGAGGAAACACCTAAATCATAAAAAACACCATCAACTTTACTTACATTTAATTTTTCAAGTTCTTCCTTTATAAAGCGAAAATTTCGTTTTATAAAAGTTACCTGCCCATTTTCAACATAATGGGCCAAACGTTTTTTAGCATAATCAATTGCTTTTTGGTCTTGATCAAAAGCATATAGATGGCCATCTAAAGCTAATTGTTCCAATAAATATTGACTATGGCCAGCTCCACCTAAAGTACAATCAACATAAGTACCATGAGGGTCGATAACCAAATTGTCTACAGTTTCTTCTTTCAGCACTGTAAAATGTTGAAACATTACCATCTATTTCCTCTTTCTATAAGCCAAAATCAATCATTGTTTCAGCAATGTCATCAAAATTTTCTTCTGTTTCTTCAGAAAAATCATCCCAACGTTTTTTATCCCAAATTTCAATTCGAGTTGAAACGCCGATAATTACACAATTTTTTTCTAGACTTGCATGCTTTCTCAATGTATTTGGAATATTGATCCGGCCTTGTTTATCAATTTCACATTCAGTGGCAGCAGAATAAAAGAAACGAACAAAACTTCTTGCATCTTTTTTAGCAAGAGGCATTTGATCTAATTTTTCTTCAAGTTTCCCCCATTCAGTTTGAGGATAGCCAAATAGACAACCATCTAAACCACGCGTTACAACAAATTTTTCACCTAGCTGTTCACGAAGTTTGGACGGAACAATCAAACGACCTTTTGAGTCTATTGAGTGTTCAAATTCACCCATCAGCATGTTTATCCCCCCAATTACCATCTGATAAACACAGTCTACCACAATCCCCCACTTTCTACCACATTTTGTCTAAAATTACTAAAGAACTTTTTTGACTTTTTCTTACCAAATGAATAAGACTGACAACAGGAGATTTTAAAAAGACTTTTAAAAGTTTTTGTTTAGAAAAACTAAAAAAATTGGAGGATACTAAAAATGATCAAGATAATATAAAGGACCAATGCAAATAAAAATACTGAACGCCAGTACATTTTAAAAAACCGGCGATACACAATCTCTTCAAAAAAATAAGCTTGAAATATAGCCAAAGCAATTCCTAATAATAAAAGAGTGATTAAAAAATATGGGAAGATAGAAAATCGAAAACTAAGCGTTGACAGTTGGTGTATCCCAAAAAGTAAAAATGGAACAGCAATATCTGTAGCTTTTAAACGGAAACGTTTATTGAGCGAAAAAACAGATATACATAATTTTGATGCAAATAAAACAATTACTGGAAAGATGTACCAAAATAAATAGATCAGTGAAAATGTAGACATATTATCATCCTTTCTAAAAAATAGTTTTTTTAATATATGAAGTAGCTGTTTCATTGTTTTTTAAATTTCTGGTAAAATACAATTAACTATTAAAGCAAATGAAGGAGGGAGTTTATGCTTTATTATTATACATTACATGATAGCTACCTAGTTAGACAAGATACCAGCGATAAAAAAGCGTTGTGGCTTCATGTTGAAGACCCAAGCTCTCGTGAAATCAGTACTTTGACAAATAAATACAACCTACCTAAAGACTATCTATCAGCTGTTTTAGATGATGAAGAAAATTCACGTAGTGAAGGGTTAAATCAACAAGAGATGAAAAAAGCAGCTCTCTTGCTTCTTCAATTTCCTTATGAGATAAAAAGCCCTTCAGGTTTTCAACAATTTGAAATTTTTCCGTTATCTTTAATCGTAACGCCTGAAAACAGGATTATTACAGTAAGTAATTATCCATTACCTTTTTTTCAAACAGTAGTAAATCATCAGTTTAAACCCAATGATAATGTTCCAGAAATGAATATCTTATTAGAAATTTTGTGGCAAGTAGTTCTTTCTTTTAATGACTATTTAAAACAAACCAAAGGTCATCTGGACAACTTAGAAAAACAAATTAAAGTTTCCACCCAAAACGAACAATTATATCAAATTATGGATATCCAAAAAAGTTTGGTTTCTTTTGGCGAAGCCACATCAGCTAACTTAAAAACTTTAACTACTTTAGTTAATACAAAGTTATTTCAAAAAAATCATGCATTTAAACACCACTTACACGACATTATAGTAGAAACACAACAATCATTAACTTCAGCAAATATTCAATTAAAGTTTGCTAGCCATATGAATGACACTTTTTCCTCTGTTGTTTCCAATAACTTGAACAATGTGATGAAGATATTAACATCGATAACCATTGTTCTTACGATCCCAACGATTATTGGTGGGATTTATGGCATGAACGTTAGATTGCCCATTGCTAAAAACCCCTATGCTTTTTGGATCATCATGCTAGTTACAATTATCATTAGTTGGTTTACAATAAAATTTTTAAAGAAAAAGAATCTTTTATAGTTTTTTCATGTTCTTTTCTTGTCTTCTATGAATATAGGTTGTAAACTATCATTAAAATATTAAAAGGATGAATAAACATGCGAGATAAAAAGCCCACAAGCACTTTTTCTAAGATCACAAAAGTAGTCATTTGGATCATGCTGATTGCAACGATCGGTACAATTGTAATGAGTGCTGTAACAGCTGTGATGTAAACAGCAAGTATTAAAAATCAACAAAACAGCTTCTTCTGACAGAAGCTGTTTTGTTATGCAATTTTTCCTGCTTGTGTTAGCATTTCTTTCGCATTTTCCATAGTCAAATCAGTAATTTCAGCACCAGAAAGCATACGAGCGATCTCTTGGACTCTTTCTGTTGTATCAATCTCTTGCACCGTTGTTTTTGTCCGGCCACTTTGAACTTCTTTACTGATCAAATATTGATAATCTCCCGCTGCTGCAACTTGTGGTAAATGTGTAATACACAGTACCTGAGACCCATAGGCAATACCGCTGATTTTTTCGGCAATCGCTTGTGCGACTCGTCCGCTAACGCCCGTATCTACTTCATCAAAAACAATACTTGTTTTCTCTTGTGCTTTAGAAAAAATTGATTTTAAAGCCAGTAGCATACGAGACAACTCCCCGCCTGAAGCAACTTTAGCTAAAGGTTTTAAAGGTTCTCCAGGGTTCGTTGTTAAATAAAACTCTAATTGATCTAAGCCATTTCTGTTTAATTCTTTCTTTTCCTCAAAAAAACGTACTTCAAATTGGGTATTTTCAAGATACAAGTCTGCCAATTCTTGTAAAATATCTTTTTCTAATTTTTGTGCAATTTGTTTTCGCTGCGTATGTAAACTTTCAGCAATTTCCCAGACGTTCTGATATTTTTGGGCTAGTGCTGCTTGCATTTCTTCTAATTTATTACCAGTAACATCTACTTGCTCTAATTCCGCCGAAATTTTTTCATAATAAGACAAAACAGCAGCTATGGATTCTCCGTACTTACGTTTTAACTGTCGAATGACCTCTAAACGTGCATTCACTTCTTCCAAACGCCCCTCGTCAAGTTCCATCTGATCGAGGATATTAGAAACTTCACCGGCAGCATCTTGTAATAAATAATAAGCATTCTGAACATTTTCATTAATTTGTTCATACTCTTTATCTAAATAGGCGACTTCTTGGATTTCTTGAGCTGCTTCGCCTATTCCATCTAGACTGTTTCCTGATTCGCCAGCTAAAATTTCATGACTTTTAGCAAAAGCGTCCACGATCTTTTGAAAGTTCGCTAGTTTATCCCGTTCTTCAACTAGCTTTTCTTCTTCATCTATTTGTAAATCTGCTTCTTCAATTTCTTTTTTCTGGAAATTCAGCATATCGATCCGTTGTATATAAGATTGCTCATTTTCCTGAATCGCTCGAACTCTTTTTTCTAACTCACGATATTCATCATACTTTTTTTGATAACCGGTTAGCTGATCTTTAAAAGACTGTGAACCAAAGCTATCCACCAACTGTAAGTGTTTTTCAGCTTGCAATAAATCCTGATGTTCATTTTGTCCTTGAATATCTACTAGATAAGCGCCAATTTTCTTTAAGTTTCCTAAGGTAACAATCCTACCATTCACACGACAAATACTTTTACCAGAACTCGTTATATCTCGTTGAATAATTAACAATTCATCTCTTTGATCAATACCTAAATCATCGAGTAAAACTTTAAAGGACGAATGTTTAGGAAGTTCAAATAAACCTTCTAACACACATTTTTGTTTTCCTTGGCGAATATAATCTGTCGACCCTCTTCCTCCTGCTAGTAATCCCATTGCGTCAATAATAATCGACTTTCCAGCACCGGTTTCTCCAGTCAAGGCAGTCATCCCTTTATGAAAGGTTAAATGTAGCTGTTTTATAATCGCAAAATTTTCAATGGACAACTCTAATAACATATGAAATGCTCCTTTATTGAACATACTTTTGTAAGCTTTGAAATAAACACTCTCGATCTTGCATTGTTTTAGCGATCATTAGAATGTTATCGTCATCATTTAGGATCGCAAATAAGGCTTCATCAAAACGTTTATCGATCAAATTCGCAATCGCCGAAGCATTACCAGGCAAAGTTTTCAAGCTAACAAATTTATCCATTTGATCGATCGATACAAAAGCATTTTTTAATAGTTTATTTAATTTTTCATTCATGTCCTCGTCTGATTCTACAGGAATACTATAGCGATAGCCACCATTTGCTGCTGGAACTTTAATCAATTTTAATTCTTTGATATCCCTTGATACAGTAGCTTGTGTAACTTCAGCATTATGTGCTTGTAAAGCTGCAACTAGTTCTTCTTGTTTTTGAATATTTTCTTCTTCCAGTAATTCAACGATCAACTGTTGTCGTTCTTCTTTTCGCATTTTTCTCCTCCTGATAAAATTATTTATTTTATTTGAAATTTTTTCTAAATCGTATTTATCATAGCTCATTTTACACCATAAGAAAAGGTAGAGACATGCATCCTTACTAAACAAATAAAGCAAGAAGCATTTTGGTCACTACGTCCGCTTCCGCTCCCCTAGTACTGTTCATCATCTACTCTCAGCTCCCTTTAGTCGCTGAATCGTAGTGATTCACAGCAAAAAAAAGAAACGCATGATCACGTTTCTTTTTTTATTTATCTAATTTATTGTGAGCTTTAGCAACTAATTGACTAATACTGATATCTGATTGGTTGATGCCTATTTGTTCTGATTTTTTCAAATGAACAATGAATTCAATATTTCCTTGACCACCTGTAACCGGCGAATAATCTATAGCTTCTACGTTGTAATTCTTCTGCAAGGCAAAGTTTAAGATATCTGCTAACACTTCTTGATGAATAAGTGGATCATGTATAATTCCTTTTTTTCCAACAGAAGTTCTTCCCGCTTCAAACTGTGGTTTAATTAGTGCCATAATCTCCCCTTCATCTGTAAGTATTGGGTGAAGAGCTGGTAAAATTTTTTTCAACGAAATAAAGGATACGTCAATCGTAGCTACTTCAGGTTTACCATAAGTAAAATCAGAAGGTTTGCAATAACGAAAGTTCGTCCTTTCCATGACAACAACACGTGTATCTTGCCTAATTTTCCAGGCTAACTGATTATATCCGACATCAAGAGCGTAACTTAACTTTGCACCATTTTGTAATGCACAGTCGGTAAAACCACCAGTGGAGGCACCAATATCAAGTAAAATCTTGTCTTTTACTTGAAAATCAAATACTTTTAATGCCCTTTCTAACTTTAAACCACCTCTTGAAACATAGGGTGATTGTTCACCGATGATTTTAAGCACAGTATCTTGCGGAATTTTCTCGCCAGCTTTATCCAAGCGCTGATTTTTCTGCGTACAGACAGTCCCGGCCATCACGCCTCTTTTAGCTTGCTCTTGAGTTTCAAAAAGTCCTTGCTGGAAGGCCAAAACATCCACACGTTCTTTTTTCATTCCTTGCCTCTTTCCAATTCAAATAACTGAATAATCTCTTCTAATAAACTAGGGTTAAAACCATCCAAAGACAAATTTTCCAGTATAGAATGTGCTTGTTCTAATTCCGTGCTTAAAGCTGCCTTTGCTTGCTTTACTCCTAATAATCTGGGATATGTATTTTTTCCTGCTAGTTCGTCTTTTTGTGTTTTTTTGCCCATCTGTTCAGTTGTTGCTAATACATCAAGCAAATCATCTCTAATCTGAAAAGCTAACCCTAAATGAGTGGCAAAATCATCTAATTGGTTTAAAACTTCTTCAGCCTGATCAGTTAAAATTCCACCACTAACCACAGCAAAACGAATCAAAGCACCTGTTTTTTTCTGATGAAGAGCTGTCAATTCAGAAAATGACAAATTTTGTTGCTCACTTTGGATATCATAAACCTGCCCGGCAACCATCCCATTAGCCCCTGCTGATTTTGCCAACAGTTGCAACAATTGATTTTTCTTATGCGATGCTAGTTTAGTTTCAGCAATTAATTCAAAAGACCCAGTTAACAAGGCATCGCCAGCTAAAATAGCTAAAGCATCACCAAAAACTACATGGTTGGTTGCTTGACCACGTCGTAGATCATCATTATCCATAGCAGGTAGATCATCATGGATAAGCGAGTAGGTATGAACCATCTCTAACGCGGCAGCAACTTGATATACCTGCTTAGTAAGACTGTGCCCCGAAAACTCAACTGTAGCTAACACTAGTAAAGGGCGTATTCTCTTACCACCGGCATTGATGGAATATAGCATACTTTCTTTTAACTGTTCATTTTCAGCATGTGTTTGAACAAAATCTCTTAACTGTTTTTCTACTTTAGGCAATTCGTTTTCTTGCCAACTTGTTAAAACACTCATTGCTCTTCCTCTTCAAAGGGCTTTTCTTCTTCATCTTCAGTCATCATTTTTGTTAAAGTTTTTTCTGCCTTAGACAAAGTTTCCTTACATTGTTTACTCAACGCCATTCCTTTTTGAAAAGCGTCTAAAGCTTCCTCCAAAGGAACATCTCCTTGTTCTAGACGATTGACAATTTTTTCCAATTCTTCCAAAGACTCTTCAAATGTTGCCTCTGCCATCTTCATCCTCCTCAATCTCAATCACTTTTGTTTGTACTCGACCATCTTTATAGTGAATATTCAAGTGATCATCTTTGGCTAATTCGTGAACAGATTTTACTACTTTTGTATCCTTAGTTGTATAACTATATCCTCGCCCCATGATTTTTAACGGGCTTAATAAGTCTAGCGCTTGTACAGTTTGCTCAAAAGCCTGTTGTTTGATCGTCATAATTTGCTGCGCTCGATTTTTCAAACGTTCTTTTAAATATTCTACTTCTTGATTTGCCTCTTTTACCCTTGTATGAGGCGCCGCTTGTTTAAAACGATAATCTATTTGTGTATAGTTTTTCTCTTTTTCATAAACCAGACGCTGTAAACTTTGATTCATACGTTGATTAAGTTGATCCAATTTAATCGACTGCGCTTCATATAAGCGTTCTGGCTGACGAAAAATGTATGAGTTTTGTACTCGCTGGAAACGTTCTTGCTTGCGCTGAATTTGTCGAATATAAGCCTGTTGCAAGCGCGCTTGCTTTTCTTCGATACGTAAAATTTCTTCTGATAAAACGGGTACAGCAAGTTCTGCCGCAGCTGTTGGGGTTGCCGCACGGACATCAGCAACTAAATCAGCGATCGTAGTGTCCGTTTCATGACCAACAGAAGAAATAACAGGTATATCACAAGCTACAATCGCTCTCGCCACTCGCTCTTCATTAAAGGGCCATAAATCTTCAATCGAACCCCCACCACGACCGATAATCACGATATCAAAGTTTCCTTGTTCTTTTACCCGTTGTAAATTTTTTACAACATCGTCCGCTGCTTTTTCTCCTTGAACAACCGTTGGAAATAAAACAATTTGAGCGATAGGATATCTTCTTTTAGCGGTTGTCATAATATCACGGATAACCGCGCCACTAGGACTAGTCAAAACAGCGATTCGTTTAGGAAATCTAGGCAAATTTTTTTTAGGCAATTGAAATAGCCCTTCAGCTTCTAACTTTTTTTTCAACTGTTCATAAGCCTGGTATAAAGCGCCAATACCATCAGGTTGCATTTGATCAATATAAATCTGATAGTTTCCTGCTGTTTCATAAATAGAAAGACGTCCGACAACCATTACTTTCATACCTTCTTCAGGCTGAAAGTTTAATTTGCGAAAGGCGTTTTTAAACATTACAGCTGAAATTTTCGCTTTATCATCTTTTATACTAAAATATTGATGATTAGGACGTAAGCGAAAATTAGAGATTTCCCCTGTCAAAAACACCTTTTCCAAGTAAGGATCAGCATCAAATTTTCTTTTTAAATATTTAGTAAGTGCACTGACTGTTAAATATTCCATCGACTAACCTAACTCCTGTCGTTTACAAGCTTCAATCGTTTGCTGCATTAACATAGTAATCGTCATAGGACCCACGCCTTTAGGTACAGGCGTAATATAACTAGCTATGGGTTCGACTTCGTCAAATTTGACATCACCGATCAACTTGCCATTTTCATCGCGATTCATGCCTACATCAATGACCACGGCCCCTTCTTTAACAAATTCCTTTGTGATAAAGTTTCCTTTCCCCACGGCCGAAACAATAATATCTGCCTGCTTGGCCAATGCTGCCAAGTTTTTAGTATAAGAATGTGCCATTGTTACCGTCGCATTTTTCGCTAAAAGTAATTGCGCCATTGGTTTACCAACGATATTACTACGTCCAATCACAATAGCGTTTTTCCCAGATAATTCGATCTCATAAGACTCAAACATCTTCATAATACCATAAGGCGTACAAGGAATCGCTTCTGCCTTGCCAGATAGAAGTTTTCCCATATTTATAGGATGGAAACCGTCCACATCTTTTTTGGGATCTATATTAAGCAATACTTTTTCCTCATCAATATGTTCCGGCAAGGGTAATTGTACTAGGATCCCATGATAATGCGGGTTATCATTATATTTTTTGATTTCAATCAATAATTTTTCTTCGCTGATATCTGAGGGGTAATGTTCCAATTTTGTATGAATACCGATCTTTTGCGCAGCAATTTCTTTATTTTTTATATAGGTTTTACTTGCAGGGTCATCCCCAACTAAAAAAACAACCAAAGCAGGAAAAGCATTTTGTTCTCCTAACTTTTCAACTTCTAAACGCATCTGTTCCTGCATACTATCTGCTAATTGTCTACCATTTATCAATGTTGCCATTATCATTCACTCCCTCAAATCATTCCTTTTATTTTAGCATAACTTTACTTTTAAATAAAAGAAGCTAGCATCACAAGCTAGCCTCAATTTCCGTATTTACTGCCGATAAAATACCGTTGATAAATTTATGCGAATTTTCATCGCTGAAAGTTTTTGTTAATTCGATTGCCTCATTCAATGCTACTCTATTAGGGGTATCATCTACATACAACATTTCAAATAAAGCTATGCGTAAAACGACTAAGTCCATTTTAGATAGTCGCTCAAGACGCCATCCCTTACGCAAATGACTCTTTATTCTTTCATCAAGTTCCGCTTTCTTTTCACAAACTCCTGTGACTAAGAGATCTAAATATGACGGAACAAAATTTTCTTGCGCTTTATCAACGATTTCACTGTTTTCTAGTTCGAGTGCTGCATCAATTGCGTCTTTTTTAGCTAACGATTGATTAATATCTAATGGAAATAAAGCTTGCACTGCTTTTTTCCTTATCTCATGTCTTGATAGTTCTTTACTCATTTTCTTCCTCATCATTTTCAAAAAAGTCGTCTAAATCCAACTGTTCCGTTTTTTCCGGGATAACTGCAACAACGTGAATATTTACTTCAGCAAGTTCCACATCTGTCATAAACAAAACTTGTTGTTTTACTCGGTTTTGTATATCCATTGCTACTTTAGGAACAGAAACACCATATTTCATGTAAGTATAGATATCAACTTTAATGCCAGTTTCATCCATTGTTAAATAGACGCCTTTGCCATAAGTTGAACGCCCTAAAAATTCAGTAACATTATTTGCGAAATTGCCTTGCATACGATAGACGCCTTCAACCTTTGAAGCAGCAATACCGATGACCACTTCGATCACCTCAGGAGCAATCACAATTTCTCCTAGTTCTTGATTTGCATCTAAAACAAAATTCTTTTCATCAGCCATTTAGATTCCTCCATTTTAGGATTGCTTTTCATTTTTAGTTTATCATTTAATTACTAGATAAGCTATGTTAAACCTTTTTCAAACGCCAAAACTTGAAAAATTTATAAAATAATCAGCTCTTTTGGCGATTGTGTTAATATTTCATTTCCAGTAGAAGTAATTAATAAATCATCTTCAATTCTGACGCCACCAATATCTGGCAAATAAATTCCAGGTTCATCGGTAATGACATTTCCAGGCACAAATGTTTTATCGGCTCGCATTGAAACATTGGGCCTTTCATGAATATCTAAACCAATACCATGGCCTGTTGAATGACCAAAAGCTTCACCATAACCAAATGAGGCAATGTAATCACGAGCAACAGCATCTAGTTCGATACCGCTAATCCCAGGTTTAGCTGCTTCAATGACTTTCAATTGGGCGTCTAATACAATTTGATAAATTTCTTTTAACTGTTCTCCTGGATCACCAATCGCAAAAGTCCGAGTCATATCAGAAACATAACCCTCATAATAACAACCGAAGTCTAGTGTAATGATATCGCCTTGTTCGATTGTCTTATTACTTGCCACACCATGAGGCATAGCAGAACGTGTGCCAGAAGCTACGATGGTTTCAAATGAAACGCCACTAGCACCTAATGAGCGCATGAAAAAATCTAACTGATTAGCGATTTCAATTTCAGTCATTCCCGGTTGGACCATTTTTAGTATATGATCAAATGCTTGGTCGGCAATGCTGCAGGCTTGTTTAATCGTTGCAATTTCCTGCTCGTCTTTAACTTCTCTTAAGCTTTCCAAGAGACCTGAAACAGGTACTAAAGCACTTTCTGTAATCAATTCTTCTAACAAACTATACTCAGAAAAACTGATATAATCTTCTTCAAAAGCAAGCGCGTGCACTGCATTTTTTTCGACAAGTTCGGCTACTTTAGCAAAAATATTACCACTATTTTTTACGATCTCAAATCCTTGAGCTTGTTTAGCAGCTTGTTGTGTATATCTAAAATCTGTAACAAAAAAAGCTTGCTCTTTGGTTACAAGCGCTAAGCCTGTGGTTCCTGTAAAGTTGGTAAAATAGCGTAAATTATACGGGCTGGTAATTAAAAACCCATCTATTTCTTCTTGACTCATCTTTTCTCTCAAACGAGCTAACCGTGACATATCTGTTTCCTTCTTTCCGTGTGAGTTCTTTTTTATTATAGCAAACTTCACTAATAAGTTAAACGAGTTAAATTCAAATGACCACCACACATGAAAGCAAAACTAGCGCTCTGTTTGAAAAATAATAATATCAACACTATTACTATTGGTGGGATATCAAACAATGTGCCTCCAATCTGCAAAAATATTGGCGGCACATTAAACGATGTACCCCCAATCGATGAGTTATTGGTGGCAACTTCCGTGACGTACCTCCAATCGTCAATTTATTGGTGGCAACTTCCGCGACGTGCCTCCAATCGTCAATTTATTGGTGGCAACTTCCGCGATGTACCTCCAATCGTTGTAAACAATGGTGGAATATCTGACGGAAAACGAATGGCTATTTTAATCACGGCTATATTTCAAAACACAAAATAACCGAACTATGAATATAAAGCGATTTAAACACTCCAGTAGAAGCTTGTCGTATTTTTCGACAATGAATCTCATCAAACATAGTTCGGTTATTTTTATTTATCTTCGTCCCGTAAACTTAGCGGTTTATCTAATATTTCCTTGTAAATCATAGCATTTACTAAATTCTTTTTGCCAAGATAGGTCTTTTTTGGCTGTTTCTTTACACTCGATTTTTTCGAAGTAAGCTGCTTGCTCGGTTTTACCGATTGTAATCTACTAGAAGTATCACGTCTAGTTTGTACAGCATTTGACAATTGCTGTCTACTTCCTTTTTGTTTAGCTTGGGGCGTTTTGCCTGCATTTTTTTGCTTAACAGACTCAGTTTGCCGATTGCGCTGCCTGTTGGCATTTCTTTTCTGATTTGCTTGTTGCGACGCTTGGTTCATTTGTCTTGCGGCTCCTTTCTTATCACTTTTTTGAGAACCGTCTTGTGAGGAAGTAGCCTTTCTGTCACTATTATTTTGCTTTCTTTGTTTTTTCGAATTTCGCTTTCTTCCTAAATTTACAATAAATAAAAGTAAAACAATAATTAAACCAACATTATCTAAAAGAAACTGAATGACCGAGTCAAAAAAATCAAACATAGAATCACTCATTTTCTGACGGATCCGCTTGACCTGAAATAGACTTTCTCATTTCAGTATCTGATTCGACATTTTGTAGTTTGTAATAATCCATAACACCTAAATTTCCTTGACGTAAAGCCTCGGCCATCGCTAGTGGAACTTTAGATTCTGCTTGTACGACTTCTGCACGCATTTCTTGTTCTTGAGCAATCGCCATGGAACGACGTTCTTCAGCTTTTGCTTGTGCGATGTTTTTATCGGCTTCAGATTGGTCCGTTTGTAATTGCGCACCAATATTACGGCCTACATCTACATCTGCAATATCAATAGATAAGATTTCAAAAGCAGTTCCTGAATCAAGCCCTTTTTTCAAGACCGTTTGTGACATAGAATCTGGATTTTCTAATACTTCCTCGTGCTTTTCCGAAGAACCAACAGTGGTAACAATTCCTTCACCCACACGAGCAATAATTGTATCTTCGCCCGCACCACCTACTAAACGTTCGATATTTGCGCGTACGGTTACTTTAGCTTTTACGATAAGTTCAATCCCATTTTGTGCTACAGCTGACACTTTAGGTGTTTCAATCACCTTAGGATTGACAGAAACTTGAACTGCCTCAAAAACATCGCGTCCCGCTAAGTCAATCGCAGCGGCTTTTTCAAACTCCAAGTCAATTTCTGCTCGTTGTGAAGCGATCAATGCATCGATCACTCTGTCTACATTCCCACCAGCTAAATAGTGCGCTTCTAGTTGATTCGTTGAAAGTGACAATCCGGCTTTTGTCGCTTTGATTAATGGACGAATGATCCGATGCGGGTTGACCCGACGCAATCGCATGCCAACCAAAGTACCAATACCGACTTTCACACCTGAAAAATAAGCCGTAACCCATAATCCCACGGGCACAAACCGCAAGAAAATGATTAATAAAATAACGATAAGAATAGCAGCGATCACTATCCCGATAAAACCGCCCCCAAATTGTAAATCATTCATAAATTTATCCTCCATCCTTCATTTTTTGTTTTCTGACTAAAATCTTTGTCCCTTGGATTTGCTCAATAACAATAGGTGTCCCAATTGAAATAAACTCTTCTGCACTTAAAACATCAAACAACGGTCCATCTTCTTCACCAAACGTTGCTTTACCCGATGGTCTTAATGGAGTTTGTGCCGTTCCAGTTAAGCCTGGGTAAAGATTAGGTGCCTGATTGTCTGTTTTAGTTTTACTCCCCGCAGGTAAATCTGTCTGTAAAACCAGTTTGTTCACATTCGTTAACGAATATCCTCTTTTTGCAAGATATACAACCAGAGCAGTTGTGATGATAACAGCCATACTCAAATCTCGAATCGTCTGCATTAAATCCCCAACTGTCCAATACAAACCAGCTATTAATAAAATAGCGCCTAATACGCCCGTGATTCCAAATTCCGGTATGAAAATTTCGAAAACAATTAAAAGTAATCCGAAAATAAATAACACAAGAGGAATCCAATTTTCTACCCCGATAGCGTAAAAGTAAACGGTAAAACTAGCAAGTGTCACAAGAGAGGCAATTTTAGTAAGCGGTGTTAATACAGCTAACGCTAAACCAATAAACCCGATCGTGAGCAACAAACTTTCCATAACGCTTGCCTCCTTATCTCCAATGTCTCTACTACTATCTACATATCTATCATATCATGTTTTTTTAATTGTGTATTGTTATTTTTGCTAGAAGCTTTATTCAAAAGTAAAGTTTATCAATTTAATCATAACAGAGCTATCGTTTAGTTTTTGTATACTCGGCCATGAAAGTTACTATAAAAATAAAATGATGTTTAAGGATTTTTCATAGGCTCAAACAGCGAAAAAGCGTGTAGAAAAACTTTGTAACAGCCGTCCCACACGCTTTAAAATATGCTTTTTAATAAAAATCTCGCTAAAGTAAAAGTTGACTTTAAAGTCTAATTAACCATAGCCCTCTTCTTACTTTTCACTCTTCTTTTTTTTTCCCGAAAGACAGTAATCCTCTTTTAATTACTTTGAAAAAACTACTGGCTTGTACCATATGATCATAAGCCACATAAGGTCTCATAGCGCGTAAAACTTTTTTTGTATCTTTTGAAGCAAAATTAAAAGTCCCATCCTTTTTTGTTTCAATAGCATAACGTGGAATCCATTTCCCTTTAAATAAGACACTGGCGACCACATAGTCCACTTCTTCCCAGGGGATTTGAATGTAATCCTGTGCATTTTTTGTATTATAAAACTCAAACGCCTTGTCTCCAATTAAAACTTGGCCATATTTAGCTAACCCTACAAAAGATGTCGCGTCCATTGTTAAATCTACTTTTGTGTTTAATGATTGTACCATGTACAGTTCCACCTCACTTGTAATTTTAGCATGGATTATTTTTATGTACAAAAAGAAAGGGCAAAAACAAGCGAGTCCCAAAAACAAAAACTTTTGGAATGCTGTTTTTGTCCCCCTTTTATAAAATATTATAGCAAACCGATTACGTGACCAACAACACCAAAAACAAATAAACCTAAAATGATTATAATTGGTGAAACATTTTTACGTAATAACCACATACACAAGAAAGTCAATAATAGACCCGCTAAACCAGGAATTAATTCATCCAAGTTATCTTGTAGTGAAGTTACTTCGACGCTTGACAATGCTCTACCTTCGTCTTCTACTTGTTGAAAGGCTGTTTGTAAGCCTTTTGGAGACATCGGAATATTAGACCAGTCAACGTAGGCGCCTTCTTGCAGTGGTGTTTTAGAAACAATTGGCTGGAAGTCAATATCAACCCACCGTTCTACCAGCGAGGCCAGCACGAACATCCCTAAAATAGAAGCGCCTCTGGTAACGTCTTGTAATAAACCACCTGATAAGTCATCAGTAATTGCCGAACCTGCTTTATAACCAAATTCTTGTGTGTACCACAAAAATGCCCAACGAATAATATTCCAAGCAACAAAGAAAATAATTGGACCCATTACATTACCGCCAAGTGCCAAGGAAGCGCCTAAAGCACCTAACATTGGACGAACAGTAAACCAAAATACCGGATCTCCAACACCTGCTAAAGGTCCCATCATTCCAACTTTGACCCCTTGAATAGCAACATCATCAATTGGTGCACCACCAGCACGTTCTTCTTCCATTGCTAATGTTACCCCAAGTACAGGTGCAGTTAAGTATGGGTGAGTGTTGTAAAACTCCAAGTGACGTTGCAATGCTAGTTTACGATCTTCTTTATCTGAGTATAATTTCTTGATTGCTGGAATCATTGCATAAACAAAGCCACCATTTTGCATACGTTCATAGTTCCATGAACCTTGGGTAAAGGTATTACGCCATGCAACATTTAAGCGATCTCGTTTTGATAATTTTATTTTTTCCTCTGCCATGAGTTATCTCCTCCTTTTACCAGTCTTAATAGTCATTGAGTATATCGCCAAGTGGATCACCGGAGCCACCGTTTCCACCGCCGCCTTCAGAAGAACCACCTTGTTTTGAAAGCGTGATATAAATAAGCGCTAAAGAAACTCCGATTGCTCCAATTGCAATTAAGGTCAAATCAGTAACTGCTGCAATAGCAAAGCCTAAAATGAAGAAAGGCCATACTTCACGACTGGACATCATATTGATAACCATTGCATAACCAACAGCTACAACCATGCCACCGCCGATTTCCATACCTTCAGTCAACCAGTCAGGCATTGATTCCAAAAATTGACGAACAGTGGTTGCAGGAATAAATAGTAAAGCACCTGCTGGGATTGCAATACGTAGCCCTTGCATACAAACTGCTAATATATGCAGTAATTCAATTTTACGATAACTTCCTGATTCAGCAGCTTTGTCCATTCCATGAACAACTGGTACTGCAAGTGTACGAACAATCATTGTCAAAAATAGTCCTGCAACAGCTAAAGGAATTGCAACAGCGATTGAAGTTGAGATACCGCTCTGTTGTTGTCCACCTAAAACTAAAATAATTGCGGAAGCTACAGATGCTAACGCAGCATCCGGTGCTACAGCTGCACCAACGTTTGCCCAACCTAAAGCGATCATTTGCAATGAACCGCCTAACATAACACAAATTTCCAAATTACCGGTTACAAGTCCGATCAAGGTACATGCAACTAATGGTTGGTGAAATTGAAATTGGTCCAAAATCCCATCCATCCCAGCAAAAAATGCAACAATTACGACCAATATCATCTGAATTGCATTTAAATCTGACATAATAAACCTCCTAATTCTTTACTTTTTTATTTGGCATTTTGTAAGCCAGCTTTTGCTTTTTTAAGCAGATCATTAAGGCGTCCGCTTGAATCACTCGGTACTTTACGTACATCAAATTGCACGCCCAATTCTTCCATACGTTCATAAGCATCAATGTCTGTTTCATCCATTGAAATAACATTATTGACTACAACTTTTCCTTTGGAGTGAGCCATAGAACCGATATTTACCTCATGAACGTCCATGCCACCTTCGATTGCTCTTAGCATATCTTCAGGATTTTCAAAAAGCAATAAAGCTCTTGTTTTACCAAAGCGTGGATCTTTATCTACTTCGATCATTTTATCGATCGGAATAACGTTTGCTTTCACTCCTGGTGGTGCTGCTTGTTCAATTAAACTTTTACGCAAGCTATCTTGCGCAACAGCATCACTAACAACAATGATCCGGTTAGGATTTGTCGCTTTTGCCCAGTTTGTCGCAACTTGCCCATGTAAAAGACGAGAATCGATACGCGCTAATACGTAATCTATTTTACCATCGCCAACCACTGTGCCTTCAGGTAAGGAGCCTTTAGGTTCTTCCGGCGCTCCGGTATCTTCTTCTGCTTGATCACTACCTCCAGCCGGTGCCAATTCTTCTGGTTTTATTTTGACACCATCAGTTGCGCTAGGGATAATAGCCGTTGCAATTTGTTGAGCGGAGTCCATAGAAAGTCGAGAAGCAAAAGCTTCGATCACCATCGGTAAATTCATGCCTGCTACGATCGTCCATTTATCCTTATGTTCTTCATATAAACTATTTGCTTGGTTAAATGGCGTACCGCCCCATAAATCAATCAAAAAAAGGACTTCTTCTTGATCATCAAATGAGTTAATAGCGTCTTCCATTTTTTTCTTTATATCATCTGGGCCTTCACTTGGCTTCAACACACAAGAAGCAACATTTTCTTGTTCGCCAAAAATCATAGTCGCTGACTCTAAAATACCATCGGCGAAGTCCCCGTGACTTGCTAGGATGATTCCTACCATTTTTTTACCCCCTAATTTACAATTTTTTATTATTTTGTTCTTTCTTTTTTATCCAACAAATCAACTAAATTAACTTTGCGATCAGTTGGAACTTTGCGAACTTCCAATTCGATCCCTTGTTTGGCTAAATAATGAAAAGAAGCTTGGTCTTTTTCATCTACCGAAACAAAATTTGTTACCATCTGTTTTCCATTTTCAAAACGCATTCCACCAATATTCAATGATTTCAATTCGATTCCTCCGCGCACTAATTTTTCTACGTCTTTCGGGTTGGTGAATAATAGCATAACTTTTTGAGATTGGAACAACGCACTATTATACGCTTCTAACATTTTAGTTACTGTCACGACATTGGCGTTTATTCCTGGTGGTGCGGCTTGTTGTAAAAGGAACTTACTTAGATGGTCAAACGCAACAGTATCACTGACTACAATAATACGATTAATGTCTGTTCGTTTGGTCCATGAAGTAGTGACCTGTCCATGAATTAACCGATCGTCTATGCGCGCTAAACGGATATCCAAATTTTGACCGCCTCCTTAATTTCATTGATTTATCAGCTAACACACCTCCTCGTTCATTTAAAAGCAATTTATGTGCCAAAAAATAAAGATACACTACTTATATAGTAGGATTTTAAAACAAATGAAAACAATACACTAAGAGATACAGTGTCATGAGTGTATCTCTTAGTGTATTTTCAGCGTATTTATACTTTTTCTTGCCGTTTAATTAACTCCAATAAGTAAAACTCTTCGGACACAGGAAAATTTAAATTTAACACTCTGCTCAATGAAGTTACTTGAAGATGCAGTGCTTCATATTCTGAGTTGTTTTGCAATCCCGTTTTATCATCTTCAGATACTGTCAAAGGTTGTTGTAGCACTACTCGTTCGACCATACCTGCTGCATGCAAAAGAAAATTAATGCAAAAACCCTGCTCTTCTCTAGGAATTTGCCAATTATCCATAATTTCTTCAGTAAATTGTAATAAAGGTGCAATTAATTTCTGTGGATTCAAGAAAGTGAAATTTTTTTCTAAATAATTCAGGCAAACATCTTTTATGTTTACCTCATTAAAAGACAATGGTTCTTCAGAAGTTATTTCTTGATTATTTAATAGTAATTTATCAATCAGTTCGTCAGTATTTTGTGTAATAAAGTTTTCCAAAGTAATAAAAGGCGCCGCTAATTGCGGGTCAACGACTCCAGTGGTCGCAATCACCTGATACTGCTTTTGAATTTTAGGTAATTGCTGGTTTAAATCCACAGCTGAAATAGTCAATACTTCAATATCTGAAATTTGTTTTTTATTAAGCGTGGTTTGAATCATCTTCTTGATATGAACAGCTGTCCCCTCGCCGGAAGCACAAATTGCAAGGATTGCTTTAGGTAGATGGTTTTCTGTTAAAGTTGCAGGTAGTAAACCTAAACTGTAGCCATGAAAGTTTTTTAACGATTCATAAAGATCGTCTAGACTGGTGCCAAAAACAGAAGCTTTACGGGCAGATTCTAATACAAGCGGTGTTGTTACCATATCAATTGTTCGAACAAACACTCCTGTGTCTCTTTGGATTTTTTCATTAAAGGTTACTAAAGAACCCATGTCCACCAATAACAAGACGCCACTGCCTTCATGAACAGAGAGCACCGCTTGTTTTAGTTTTTCTAAAGCAATCTTAGGGGGCATATCCAAAGGCATGTCCACTGCCGCCAATTGTTCAATATCTAGTAGTTGTTTAACCACATCCACCATACTCGTGGCTGTACTATTCCCATGAGCTCCTACAACGACGCCAATCCTTCCCACTTGCGAGGCACTTCTTAAAGAAACCAGCAAAACAGCCAAATAGTAAATCTCACTTTCAGGAATGGAAATGTTAAACCATTTCCCGATATATTGTTGAATCTCTTGCGCTAATTCTAGTTCTTGCGGATAAGCAGTAACCATTTCTCTAATATTGTCATTAACTTCTCGCTTTTCACCTAGCTGTAGTTTTTTAAGAAAAGAACTGATGTGTAAGCTCATTGCGTAAACGAAATTAGATTGAAAATCAGTTCCCAAACGATCAGTCACCATCGTATAAATCCGGTTGGTCAATTCAATAATTTTGCGGTCAACAAACTCACTTAATTTATTATCTGCATAGAAAGAAAAACCATGATCTTTATAAAATGATTTTAAATGAACGTTGATATCGGTTGAAATAAAATGATTAATGGTTTCTTGATCGATTCCATCTGATTTTAATAACTCCGCTTTATCTCCGATAATATCATATAAATTATAAGGTAATTCATAAGAATCGGCTTGAATATTCAAGCTATCTTCATTGGGCTGGATAACTAATTTTGATTCAAGGTTTTGCGAAAGCTCCGTCGATGTCCCTCGATTATCAGCTAGCAAAATTAACCCTGAACGAATTCCTTCTGGCACATCTTCAATAGTAATATCAATTTGTTCTTCATGCATATGATTCAAAAATCCTCTTGCACAAACGAGTTGAACATTTGACTTTAATTGTCCGATATTTCCGTAACTAACACTCCCAATTAAGGCTTTAACCACATCCTCAGTTAATGAAATCGTACGTTGAATACGGTGTGCTTCATGAGAAACCATGACCTTGACTAAGTCAACTTTTTCAAAAGCAGGACGTGACGCAAAAGAAGGTAGTTGAATGTTTATCGGTATCCGGCGAACAAAGGTATCCAAAAGAGTAGAATTAGGATCTTCAGTCGTCGCACCAATGATTCGGACTTCAGCAGAATGATGTTTACCTGTTTCACCTAAACGACTATAGGTCCCGTGATCCATAAAGTAAAAAATCATTTCTTGGCCTTCAGGAGGCAAACGATGAATCTCATCTAGAAAAAGCATACTTCTATCAGCCTGGTCAATAACACCGGTTTTCTCTTCATCTGCGCCCGTAAAAGCGCCTTTGGCATAACCAAACAAATGGCTCATCAAAAGTTCTGGGTTATTGGCATAATCGGCACAATTAAAAACAATGAGTTCTTTATTGCTATCAATAACATTATTAGCTTTAGCAAATTGAAACATCGCATGCGCAAAGTAGGTTTTTCCCGAGCCCGTAGGACCTGTAATTAAACAATTCAGCCCTCTAGGAGGATATAAAATCGCTGCTTTTGCTTGTTCACCAGCATTTTTCATACTCCCGTTGATTCCGATAATATTGGAAAAAATATCCTCTCTTGAAACAAATGATGACTGAACGTGTTGTGGTTGTTGCTTTTTTCGAGGTTCACGTTCTTGTTTATAACTTTTCACATATTTTTCTTCAGCCATATCTTGATTTAAAAAATATTTCACTGGCCGACTATCTGTTTTAGTTATTTTCTCGTCACGTACCAACTGATTTAAATCTTTACTCGCGTTGCTTCTTTGAATAGCCAATGCTTGAGCAATTTCACTTGTAGTTACTGCCGTCGGCTCGCTTTTCGTGCCAGAATTATTTTTCTGTGCTATGTATTGATAAATTTTTTCCATTCTTTTATTCACGATTTTCACCTCGTTTCAAAAAACCAAACAATAATTCCACGTCATCTTTTTTTATTATACCTTCTTTTTCGTTTCATTACCAATCAGTGAAATAACATTAGAAAGTAAGCTTATTACACTGCTTCAACACTGATTCTCTAACTTGTCTGCTAAAATTTTTAAAAGATAAAAAAACAGCTTGATTTCTTTATATTTCAGAAACCAGGCTGTTTTTATTATTTACGCTTCTTGAGCAACTGGATACACAGAAACTCGTTTTTTATCGCGACCTAAACGTTCAAAACGTACAGTGCCGTCAATTTTTGCAAACAAAGTATCGTCGCCGCCTTTACCCACGTTTTCACCTGGATAAATTCTTGTGCCACGTTGGCGATAAAGGATTGATCCGCCAGTAACAGTTTGACCGTCAGCACGTTTAGCACCTAAACGTTTTGATTCAGAGTCACGTCCGTTAGCTGTCGAACCGCCACCTTTTTTGTGTGCAAATAATTGTAAATTCATTGTCATCAACATACGATGCACCTCCCAAATTATTAAATTGTTTCTAATTGAACATAGTCACTATATTGCTCTTGGACAGATTGCATGCCAAGCAATAAGTTTTCTAATAATATCTGTACAATATTGGATTGTTCTTGTGTATTGCCTGAAGGAACTTCGACGTATAAATAACCGCCATTTTCCTCCTCTGACTGAACAGTTGGCTCAATACCAGCTAATGAATCAATACCATTAACTGTGCTAATTGCTAAAACAGAAACCGCTGCACACACAATATCATATCCGTATTCACCTGCATCTGCATGACCTGTTATCTTATAGGAAGTAATCCTTCCAGAATCGTCACGCTTGAAAGAACCTTTAATCATTGTAAGCTCCTGCTTATACTTGAATTATGCATTGATTACATTGATCGTTACCTTAGTATAAGGTTGACGATGGCCTTGTTTACGGTGTGAACTTTTCTTAGGTTTGTATTTATAAGTGACAACTTTCTTTTGCTTGCCATGCTTATCAACTGTACCTTCAACACTTGCTCCTTCAACTAGTGGACTACCAACTTTTGTCGTATCGCCACCAACTAAAACAACTTCATCAAAGGTTACTTTTTCCCCAGCTTCTGCATCTAATTTTTCGATGTAGATAGGTTGATTTTCTTCAACTTTATATTGTTTTCCACCTGTTTTAATAATCGCGTACATACTTGTGCACCTCCTTGAATAATAAACTTAGACTCGCCATCCCAAGCGGCTACAATAGCACTTAAAACTTGCTCAGAGCGGTTGTAGCTGCGGAGAAGTCCACAATTACAACATACTTACTTTATCAAAAAGCAAGTTGTTCGTCAATGAAAATCTTCGAAATAAGAAACATTAATACCAGTCTAATTGATATTTTATGAAATAAAAAGCTCATAACCATTTACGCAATTACCTCACTTTACAACTTTTAGATATAAAACCACTGATTAGTATTCATGGAGCCCAGACATACTGTTGGAAGCATTTTATTATATCAAGATGTAGACATTGCAGTTGTATCAGAAATTTTTAGCTAAAAATGCCTAGGAGCTATATCTAACGTTTCTAGGTATTTATAGTTTACTGTTAGTGTTCCTGAACCAGCGTTTCGAGTTTATTTGGATAAAAGAATAATTTTTATAGGGGCAAAATGGGGGCAAAAAAATAAAGAGTCATGATATATCAAGGCTCTTTAGACATATTTTACGTCACAGGAGGGATTCGAACCCCCGACCGTTCGCTTAGAAGGCGAATGCTCTATCCT